>OGVW01000048.1_pt1 | contig 13183 bp, 14 predicted proteins | sample 1575821 | NCBI WGS metagenome assembly OGVW01 (sample SAMN07581525, study PRJEB24739) | freshwater metagenome | place: Singapore | collected 2015-01
GTTTCCCAGTCACGATAATGTTCCTCTGTTATTGCTTCTGTTATTGATTCTAAAATGTTCAAATCGGTTTCAACTTGAACAACCTTTTCGTTCAAAACCTTACCCTGATTAGCTGATAAAGGCTGCGTGGTTGAAGTAGATGTAAGCGTATTGTTCGTATTTACCTTAACGCTGTCCGCAGCAATGACCAAACTATCATCTGCATTTGCTATGTTGATAGTTCTGTCAGCAGTCAAATCGCCACCACCAGTAAGACCATTCCCTGCCGTAATTGTACGAGATGTATCAACTTTATTGCTTAATGCAGATGTAATGTTAAATGTTTCAAAACGTAGTGTAGTGTTGTTCCATCTTAACACATCACCGCCATTTAAGGTTGGCGCATAAACATCCGACAATTTCTGATTTCTTGCAATGGCTCTAATCTTAACGTATACTACACCGTTATTAGCATTTGATCTTAATACCATTCCAACGCTAATTTTAGAAACAGGTGCCACAGGTTCAATGTTTGTAACAGAACCATTAGTTCCGATCCAAAGCATTGAGCCTTCTGGAAATGCCGATGTGTTAATGTCTCTCACTAATCCTTCTGTTGTAATTGCCCCAAAACCATTAGCTGGTATATTTTCGGTTGCCATTCCGAATGTTTTTTGAGCAACATCAGGATTAGATGTAGATGCTATTTTTGCCAATGGATTAGCACCAGCAGCAGAATTAATATATACCATCTGACCGTTGCTAATCTGAATAGACTCATCATTCTTAACTCTTGTCTGCATTTCCTGACCTAACTGAATAGATACAGTATCGGATACTTTTACTTCAAGTGTTCTGCTTTCTTGTGAGTATCTAACATCTCCTATGTTAGCTAATTGAACTAACGTATCCGGTTTGAAATGTAGCTTATCAATGTTACTGTTTAACCCATCCAAATCAATCTTTGTAGGATTTTCACGCAGCCATTCAAAATACTGCTCAATCGTTTTTCCTTCGTTGCCTGGATATGACTCCCAAACCTCATAAGCTGATGCCCCGTCTCTATTTATGCCAATATCACCGGAAATGTTTATCTTAACTATTTCGATGCCTATTACTTCAGTCCCCCCCGTATCTTCCGTGTATTGAACCAATTCAAATGCAGGACTGTCAACAGTGTAATCACCAACTTTTGTATAAGAAACAAAAACTCTGCATTTACCGCATTGCTTTAATTCTAAAGCATCAATTTCAAATTGAATTACGTTATCAACTATTGAATATGTGTGAGCTATTGTCTTGTTATAGCTTTCATTTACAATCTTTGTTGATATATTTGTTGCTCCATCAAATGATTCAGGATCACCATTCCTGTAAACGGAAAAGTTCACTCTTAAATCATTGCCTATTCTTACTTTTTCCATAACTTAATATTTTTCGTAAATATAGCTATTATTATTTAATTGTTTCATTTTGATTTAGTTATATTTTCTGATAACGTAACAATTCCTCGCCTTAAATCTATAATCATGCCCAGCTCCTTGATAGCCGGAGTGCCGAGGATGCCAGCTATCTTGATGCCTGTGTTATGCTCTATTGAATGTACAACCATTTCAATATCAGTAGCTGCGAATTGATAAACGTTTATGCCATGAAACCTAACATCGCATTCAAGCAATTGCCACATAGTTGTTTTTCCAAACACAGCATTTGCCGACGACATTTTAAATCGCTTCTTTACTCCTAAATTGATTAGCTGGTTAACATCTATTATGTTAAGGCTACTGCCAGTATCTACCAGCATGCTGGTACGTACACCGTTAACTACCACCTCAACAATCGGACGGCTGTCCGACTCGAAGTATATCTTATCCTGCGAAAATAGGCTAACGGGTAGCATCGACAGTAAAACCACTAACTTACATTTAAAACTGACCAATTGCATTGTACGCGGTATTATTGTTTCTAAAATATAGTAATCCTCCATCCCGACTATTGAAGTCCGGAAGGCTGTTAACCCTTGTTCCGGACACTATCTGTGTACTATTCGGTAGTACCGTTATTGTTCCGTCCGACCCGATAGGTATAGTGAACGAAGCCTCTCCAAATTCCAACGGCTCAAACTCGGTGTTATCCCCGTATCGAATCATCATAGAACATCCTGTAAGTGTTATCTGTGAATTACTGTTATTTTGTATAACAACCTCCCAATTAGATTGGCTGTTTGCCCATGTTCCAGATACGAGCACCGTCAAAGGGGATTGCTCAATTGTAACCGTTTTATACCCAAATTCCAAAGGGACAAATCTATTTATAATATCCGGATCAGATATTGAGGTTTTTTTGTTTTCAACAAGCATAAACACAACCTCGTACAAACCGAGTTCTCCGGATATTGGTATTTGAAACCCACCATCTCCTCCGGTTGATATGAGTGTGTCTTCTGTCATGTACTTATACCCGGTAGTGCCACTCTTACAAATGGCCACTCCAAAATACGTGTTGCCAAGATTTATGGACGTGTGTATATCTGATAAATTAAGTTCTGTTGATCCCGGCATATTTAGGTCGGCGGCAACGGGCATAGTGCCTAACGCCGCAAAGTACTTAGGTTGTAGGTCTCCCGGCTGAATCGGTGGTTGTGCCTCGACATCATAACTTACAAAATCAAGCAATCGGTAATACTCGTTATATGCTAACCCTCTGGGCTTAAGATATTGCCACATAGGCGTATTGTTTCTTAACGCCGTAAACATAGCTGATATATTTGGGTATACAGGAACGTCAAGCCCACACCCTCCGTTACTACTTTTCCACCAATCAGTAACGTTTAACTGATTATTAAACCTAACGGGCTTAAACTTTGCCCACTTATTCCCTGCATTCTGGCACAGCGTACCTAAATCTCTTGTATCAACTGTTAATCCACCGTACACCGCCAATGTATTGCGCACCATTACGATGTTTGGGTTGCTTGGAATTACTTTATATATCTGCATAGTTAAATAGTTTGTTGTCCTCGAATTGATAATAAAATACCGTCTCTTGTAACCGCAGCTCCGGAGTCGTTGTAAATCATAATGTACCAACGTCCTGTTCCTGCGTCCTTACGGAAGCTTAATTTTAATCCCATACCTGCTCCGGTATTGGTAGCTATCACATTAGCTGTTAATCCTCGTGTAGTTGTTAATGGCGCAAATGATAGCTGTATCTGGTCTAATGTCCCATTTGCCATCGAACCGGTGCCTAAAGCAAGTTCGGCTGTTATCTCACGAACTGCTGCATCGGTATAAGTTGATGTAGTTGTGTAGTGTCTACCATTAATGTTTACAACACCCGCATTATTATTAATTGATGCACCTGTTTTGATCACTCCGAAAACAGAGCTTGTCGCAACTGGCAAATCATCAGGCAATGTTCCATTTAACGCACCGGCCACGACTGCTCCGGTGTGAAGTCCGTTTGTTGCGTTATATGTCCCTGCACTATCACGATACATGATAGTACTTGGAGTATTGGCTGATGTGGCATTACTCGCAACCGTCCTTGTAGCACCCTCTCCGGCTGTTCCTGTAATACTTATACCATTACCACTTGATGCAATATCAGCTAAATAATTACCTGTTGTATCTGTCCCTAATGCAACGCTGTTTGGTTGTATAGTTGTTGAAATGCTTACACCTGATGCTAAATCAGAAGTTATACTCCCTTTGACATCGCCGGTTAATTCAAAAGTTCTTACACTACTTAACTTTGTAGCGGTTCCAGCATTACCTGTCGTGCTTTGGTTAAATGTAGGTATAGCCGCTGTAATGTTGCCTGCAGATCTTGTTAGTGTAAGTGTTGTTGCATTCATTGATGCTGCCGTAACATCAGCACTTGATAATCCGTATGCAGCAGTATCTAACACAAACGAACCGTCTGAATTACGTTTAACAATTCCGGCACCAGTCAAAGCAGCTAATGCAGTTAAATTAGCTGGCTTATCCGTTAATTGATTCCACGAACTTACACCACCTGTGGCTATTGCATAAATCTTACCGTTAGCATCTATCTTAATTGTGACATCATCAATTTTTACAACACCATATAACGATCCTGTTGCAACAGGTAAATCATCAGGTAAAACACCGTTAGTAGATCCAGCAACTACCGAACCTTCAACCGTTACACTGCCTTCGATGTTTTGTGTTACAGCACCCGTTTTTACGACAAAATTAGATGTATCAACTGTACTACCTCCTCCGCCAACCGTTCCACTACTTCCACCACTTCCTCCCCAATCAGATGATCCTATACTGCTTTCGCTTGTTATCGTATAATTTGTAAAAGCAAAAGGCGCAATCTCAACAAATTCAGCATCAACAAACTTAACCCGTCTAACGTCTAATGTGAAGCTATTTATAAGGCAATTAACATTGTTAACACTTGCTTTATAAAACATAAGATTGCCATTACTCATTGGAGCAAATGTCCCGGAAAAAACGCTCTTACGTCCAGCACCATTACTATATAAAATAGTATTAGCTAAGAACTGCATTTGGTTTACGCTGTTACCTGCTAATGTAAATGATGTTATCTGATCGTATATGTTGTTGTATAGTGAAGATCCGTAGTATAAAGATGTGTTTGTAGGATATGATGGCGAAGTGCCTAATTCGTAGTCATATTCAATGATGTCTATATTGTCCCCAACCGTTATTGTTCCTTTTATTTCGTTATACAGTTCATTTTCAGAAACACCTCCAATCTCGGCAATTTTGATAGAATTAATTGATAATATCCCGTTAGTTGCTTCTGCTGCTGGATTGTTGTATGCGAATGATGGTGTAAACAAAAACAATTCTAATCCTAAAACATCGCCTGTTGTCTTTGGAACGTTAATATAAACTGTAACATCAGAATCAGCCGGATTATCGACACGTATAGTGTTAGCTGTTGAATATGTTGGTCTACCAGTTATACTCCAGCTATTTGTAGCCTTTGAAAATGATTTGTTCGTTTTTGTGTCATATAATCCCCAATGTAGTTGCGACCACGAAATAGGTCTAAGCTTTTCTTGATAACCTGTTGCCGATGATCTCCCGTACACGCTTAATCGTCCAAAGTTAGCATTAAATTCTATTTGAAAAGGAGTTGAGTCAAACTCTCTTAACACGTATTTACTTCCTTCATGCCCAGTGATACGTTGTGTGTCGTATGGTGCGTTTGTAGGAATAGCGTACATGCTTATTGCCTTATACATGTTTTCAGACGATTGTCTATCTTTATACGGATAAACAGGCAATCCATTATCAGACACAGTAACCCATTTAGCTAATTTCCACAATGATGGAGTACGGTCTATAACATCAGTCGCATCATCTACCATAGCATCTTCTAAGATGTCAGGCAATGTAGTAAGGTTCTGATTTATCTTCAGCTTTTTAGCTATTGGCAAATAGTCAACCATAGGTACATTATCCAAACATTTAACGCTACCTGAAAACGAATGCGATAATATTGATGTTACAGGGAATAACTTCCAATAACGGACCTGCAAACCGTATGCAGTCAAAACCATGTCAAGGCAATCTTCATAGTTCTTATCTAAGAACATGCCTTCATATATAAATTGCTGCCACAGATCGCCTTTATCAGTTGCTAATGAAATGCTTCTATCGAATGTACCTAATCCTATTTTTGTTTCAATGTCAGCAATAAAATCAGCTAATTTTAACGTCTTATTTTTATCAGCCACATAATCAATGCCTTGCAACAAATGCAACCCATCTGATGCCGTAATGCTTATTAAACCGTTTGTTCCAAGCTCCTGGCCAAATGATTGCGGAACAAGGTAACCAGTCCAATTAGCAATAGATGATACTAGATTAACTTTGTACTTTTTTCCATCTGATGTATAGAATTGGCTATAATCAAACTGATCTGTATCAATAATTGACAGAACAAGCGATGTTTTTTTGATAGTTTGATTTATCATATCGCCAGTATTATCAAGCCTTAACTGCACAGGCGTTTCTCCTAATTCGTCAATCTCAACACTTGATCCGGAATAGTTATTCTCTAAAATCTCTATTCTTGTATTCCCTGTTGTGTCATTTGCATAATTCGTCCACGCAAACTCTTTATAATATTTTAGTCCGTATGCCATAATTAGAATCCGTTATTACGTCTGTTACTTTCCTTGCTGTTACTTATATATATGTCGTTACCCTTTATACGTCCTTCGACTTGTACGGTTACAGCTCTGTTTTCCATAAATGTATTATTAGGCACGAAATTACCACCACTTACAGAAGCCTGTTTTCCACCACCTCCACCGCTTGAAGCTAATGCAGATAATCCAGCCTTAGCAGCGACTCCAACGCCAATTAATATACCACCTGCAGCAATAGCACCTACCCCTAAAAAGGTAGTCAATGCAGTTCTTAATGCTTCGATTGCTGTTCCTGTGGTCATTATTATTGTTCCTGCAGCAATTGCCATGTCTGCAAATGGAGTTAATATTTTAGCCACAACTTGACCGAAATTTAAATCAGAAATTCCGCCTAAAGCGTCTGCTATTGAGCCGAAAGCTGTTATCATTGATTGCTGCATAGTCCTTTCAAACTCTTGAGCAATTTCCATGATTTCATCAGTTTGCTTTGCAAAATCGGCAGTTGCTAATGATAGATCGCTCGTGTCTAAACCGCTAATGTCTATCTTTTCTCTATTAAGTGATTTTAGTCCTGTGACCTTTCCAGCTTTTAATGAAACTCCGTTTATTTCTGCAAATCTTTTTGCAGCAACATTTATTAATTCGACCTGTGTCTTTAACGCAGCATTTTCTTTAAGTATCTGATTGCGTAGCTCATCCGATGTGGCAATCTTATATCTTTCTTCATTTAGCTTTATTAATGTTTCGTAGTCGCTAATTGATGCTTTGTTCGCAGCTATATTCTGTTCTGCCAACTTCTTAGATGCTTCTGCTTCTGCTTTTTTCTTTTGTTCAGCTTCTAACGCTTTTCTTGCGTTTTCTTGTGCTGTTTTTGCAGCTTCCTCTTCCTTAGCTAACCGTTCTTCTTCCTTTGCAGCAGCATCAGATAGCTCTTTACGTCTTGCTTCCCATACTTTCAAATTAGCAACATTCAAAACAGTATACTGACCTTCTATTTTTAACAGTTCTTTCTGTGATTTAATCCACTTATCTAATTTTGCTGCCGATGTTTCCGTTGATTTAGGCATGCTTGCAGCCAATAATCCGGCTTCTGTATCAATTCCTTTTTTACGAGATTCTTCCGCATTTAATTTGCTTGATGTTGCCGATCTTGAAACTCCCATAACAGGTATCACCTGCCCTAATGTAGCAGCTAATTTTTCATACCATGGTATTGTTTCAGATGATAAAATTCTATTTGTTTCATTCAGCCAATTTGTTAACCAACTAAATGAATTAGCTACACCGCCAGTAAATAAGCTTCCTAATATTGTTTTAAAATTAGTCCATGCAGTTGTCATTTGCGCGACCTTTGTAGCGGAAGTGTCAACCGTATTACCTGCATTAGCCATTTCTCTATCAATGATATTAGCAACAGCTTTAGCCATATCCCCCGTTTTCTCCATCTCGTTACGGATATCAACAATCGATATACCCAAGTTATCCAGAATCATCGGAGATTTACGACCAATACCCATGATTATAGAATCAACCAAATAATCAACGGATTGCCCTGTTTCTTCGGCTCTTTTTGTGGCAAAAGCTAAATAAGAACCTAAATTTTCTAACGGTATCTTGAAATTACTTGCAGATACAGCGTTTTTCATTAGGTCAAAATCAGACACAGCTCCACGTGTTGACCTCCTTAAATCAGCTAATAATCCTGATGGAGCTATTCTTTCAAAAGCTTTTCGGACTCCTTCGGCTTTTGCAGCCAAATTAAACAGCTCTTTTCCAAAATTAATAACCTCGCTAACACCGAATGCAATACCAAAGGCAGCACCTAACTTTCCAACTGTGCCTTTCAGCTTGTCCAAACTTGATCCAGCTTTATTGACACCTTTGTCAACCCCGCTACTGTCAAGTCCTAATTTTATGACTAAATCCTTTAAGAATCCCATTATCCTACTATATTAATGCCATATCTTTTCGCTGATTCGATAAGTTTTTGGCTTGGTTTAACATATCGTTTTTTCTTCTCTTTTTTACCTAAATCTTTATAAGGTATCAACTTGTAAATATCATCGTAGCTTTTCGGTCTGTGTTCGTCTTTCAAATATACGTTATTAGCTCTTATCTCGAAGCGAATTGTACGTAAATAATCAAGCATTTCATTTTTACGTTCATATTCTGATTCAACAAGAATAGAGTACTTCCTCCAGTCTGTAAGTAGGTAGTCTCTTTCACTTAACCTACATACTCCTTTCAGAAAGTACTCTATCCGTTCAAAATCAGTTTTACTATTCTTGCCTACCCTGCCACGTCTTTTTTTTTTAACAATCCGTTATTCTCTGCTATCTGAATTAAGAAATTAGCTAATGATTTTTGATTATCATCTCTACAAATCAATAGCTCAAATTCGCCTATTTTCATTTCATTGAGTTCTGTTTCTTGACCATCAACCAACCTCAATTCATCCGATGCCTTTATACAAGAATACAAAAACTTAACGTTAACTTCAAATGCTTTCAATGAGTCTGTTTCGTCTTGTATTTTACCGAATAAAGTCTGATAGATGTATGATGCCCTTACACCATACACCCATCTGTAATCTTTACCGCTTAATCTAATTGTTCCTACCATAGCATTATACGATTGTCATTCTGGTTAATGCACCTGTACCTTGCAATGTACCTGATATTTTAGCCGAATCATTTTTTGGGCCTCCGATACTTAGTGAACTTACTAATGCTTTCCCTGTAAACCCACTTACAATGGTGCCTGCAGGAGCATATACGAGGCAAACATCTAATTCACCACCGGCACCGATTATATTATCTATAATATCTGCCTGTGTGCTTCCTGCTGTTTCATCCTTAACGGCCTCAAAAGGACAAGACCAGCCTTTTTCACCATCAATATACTTTTTCCAAACACTATCCTTGCAAGTTACTTCAATAGTATCTTTTGTCAAATCAATACTTGCGCTCGTTTCGCAAACAATTTTATCGGCAATTGTAGAACCGCCTACAAGTAAAAGCCAGTGAGATCCGTTTGATGTCATAATGTTATAATTTATGTGTTAATATATTAAATTCCAATATCCTTCTGTATATTTCATCAGCCTCATCCGATTCGTGTAAATCCTGTTCACTCTCTAATCTGCAAATTACCACTTTTACATTCTGCACATTATCAAGTCCAATATAACGAAATTTATTCAAAATAGCTTTTCTCATCGCCATTATTTCGGCTTTTCCATTTCTTGACTTACTTAATAATTCAAGTGTAGCCGTCACATATTCATCATCGTTCGACTTTTCAACACCTTCTTCTGCTGTAACAGATACGATCTCAACCCTCGGATATTCGTCTATTCCTCCGTTAACTTTATACCCTAACGCTATTAGGTTAGATGCAATTGCCTTATTTAGTTCATCCGCTGAATCAATCATCTTAGTACTCTATTTAAAGCGTTAATCACTCTTGTATTAAATCCCTTCATTACTTCGTTAAAAGCAGGTATTAAAAATGGTTTAGGCTTTATCCCTGTTTTTTTGATTGACTTACTGATAGCAATCGCAATAGACTTAACTCTTTGTTCGTACTTATCGCCTTTAACCTGTCTGATTTGTCCTGCATTCTTTCCTCTTGTTGATACTTTGTTAACGAATGCAATTCTTTTTTTATGTACCCAATCCATTAAAGGCTGTATAGGAGGATATGTTCCAGCCTTCCTTCCGTACTCAACAACCCAAGCGTAAGAAGCAGTATATCCAACAGTCCAATAGTTTTTCATTTTCTTTACTCGTCCGCTGTTTGCCAAATTTGAAGTAGCAACGCTTCCATTATTTTTTAATTTTTCAACAGACTTTCCTAACATATCAACAGCGGTAGCTCCAATTTCATTCATTACAGCCTGTTTTGCTGCACTACCAAGCTTATTAACACCTTCAACGGTTAACTGAAGCTGTTTACTGTCTAATTTTATTCGAATTGGAGGCATAGGCTGTTATATCTATCCAGTCATACAAATTATCACGATTGTTAATATCGTTAATTGTGTACTCTGTTCCGTTAATTTTAATAAAATCAAACTTATCACTTACATAGCGAAATGTTATATCAACATTTGATTGATAACCCATTTCATTGTACTTCATCTGCCGATACTTGTTAACATTACGAACAGATGCATATACGTCCATAACCTTTACTTCGGTCGATTGGTTATTCCCGTAATCATCTAACACGTTATCTAACCGCCATAATTCGATTAGCGTGTTCATGTCGTTGTTAGTAATGCTCTGTTTGTTATACCGTATCATAAAGGTATATAATTATGTAGGTATTTATATAACACCGTGTTCCATTGATCGGCATCTGTTATTCCATCGTACAATAATGAAATTAAAGCCAATACAGCTACTTTAAATTTATCAACATCAACAGGTTCGGTCGTGTAGCTAATCATCACCTGCATGTCGCTTGATATGTTAAGCATTGACTTATCAGCCGTTAATGAGTAATCAACATCATTACCTGTGTAATAATCAACAACAGATTCAACCGAAACGATATTGGAAAATGGCAAAACAAATGAGTGATCCGCATTGGTAATATATCTAACCGTATGAGCTAATAAAGACTTGTTAATTACTTTCTCAACATATCCAACAGCCGTATCAATGCAGTTAACGATAAAGCCATCTCTATCTGTTCCGTTTACTTTCAAATATGCCTTAACATCGCACAATTTCAAGTACTCGCCTTCTGTTGTCAATATTGATACGTTCATTTTATGTAGCCTTTTTCGATAAACTGTTTTGCAACCTCTTTTTTTAGCTTAATTTCGTAACCGATTGGCAGTGCCATACGTTCGTCAATTACGGTATAATTAACAAACTCACTTACATTATCATGCTCTTTAATCTCAACTCTTTCTATTTTATTTCGTCCCATAGCTTTGATTTTTAAAGAACCCCGCACCCGATTAACAGATGCGGGGTGTCTGATTATATATATAGATTAAGCGGATTGTTAAGCCGATTTAGTGATAGCTGTCAAAGCAGCAGCAGTATCAGCTACATAGATAATACCATACTTGTTATCACCCTTCACAACTGCCTGAGCACGAACAAACATTACGATTGTATACAGGTCCTGTGTGAGGTCTGTGCCTTCACGACCAATCATAATCTCCGGATTACGTTTGAAATACAATTTAACAGCGTTAGTATCCAATGCCAACAATTCAGTAGCACCAACAGCCTGTGTTTCAACTACCTGCATGCCAGCCATCCAGCTTGTGCCGTCAGCCATCTGACGGATAATATACTGTCCATCATCCGCTTTAGTTGTACGCAAAATAGATGCGTTAACCGGATTGATATAGATTCTGTTAGGAGCAAAACCTGCCTTCTTAGTTGGGTTGGCAGCGTCAATTACTCTTGCCTGAACTTTCATAGCATCAGCCAAATCGCCCAAATTAGGAGCTACAACACCCTTAGTACCGACTCTACCTGATTTTGCAGCACTAAATGCCGTACCCTGTGATTTCAAACCATATACATGGTTAGGTTGTGTTGAGTCGTTACCATCACCTCCGTAAATCTCGTTATCCAGGAACAACAAACCGTAGTTCATCATTTCTGATTGAATTTCAGAAGCGATGTATGAATAATCCTCAAACATTTCCGCAGTTACTTTAATCTTAGCAGAAGCCTTAGCCATTGCACGTGATTTTTCAACTGCCGTAGCTGTGTCGGCAGTAGCCTGGGCAGCACCTTCACCAACATACCCGGCATTAGATGTGTACGCTCCTTCAATCCAAACAACTCTGTTTTTGTTAGTACCTACTTGAGATGTCGGCAATTGACCAACAAAAGCCAAAGGACGAGATACGGCAAAAATCTTTTCGTTATCAATCAATGACACCGATGCTGTTCCACCTGTCACGTCAGAAGTAGCTACCTTTAATTCAAGCGATAAACCATCTTTGAATGATTTGCTTTCAATGGCTGCCTTAACTTCAGGACGTTCAAAAACTTCCTTGATAGCTTCTTCAAAAGTCATCTTTTTGCTGATGCCTTTATCAAGCTTTTCCATCTTAGCATTAAGATCGTTCAATGCCTTATCCAATTTTTCAATATCATCCTTTTTGACTTCTGGAGTCATCTTTGCAATCTCCGCTTTTAAAGCTTCGATGTCCTCTTTCTTTACTTGACCGTTTTCCAACGATTCTAATTTTGTCTGTAATTCTTCAATTGTCATGACTTTAAATTTATAAGTTGTTAATTAACCTTGTTAGTTTTTCTTCAGATAATTGTTTATGTAATAAATCTACCTCGTTATCTTTAAGTTTAGAAAAGTCAAATTTTGTTTCAGCTTTTGTTTCAGCACCGTTATAAAACATTACTTTCTCATCATCCGTAGCCGATACTACCCAAGTGCAAGTATTGTTATCATCATCTGATTTGATGGTAGCTTCTTCATTGGCTGCCCTTGTTACAAGACTTACCTCGTATAACCGTAGTTCGTTGATTGTTCTGATTTCCTTAGCAGTATCGTAATCGTATTTAACTGTCCTGTATCCGATTGACATCTCTCTGATAATTCCTTCTTCAATCTTAGTAGCTATATCATCTTCTGATTTAGATACAACGAACTCAACAAGCAAACCGTTATCATCTTCTTTAATTGATTCAAGCTTAGCAATCGGATCGCTCATGTCGTGCTGGTAACATACGGCTACTCTATGACCTTCCTTTTTTAATGATGACTTAAAAGCACCTTTAACAATTATGTCGTTATAGCTGTCTACATTTCCGAATACGGCAGCATAAGCAACAACTTTCAATCTGCCATCTGGCAACCTTGATGTAGTTTCTTGCTTTAATTCTATGCTTTTATACTCCAAATTCTTTGCCATATCATTTATTTTTTTACAAATATATAAATAATATGTTATAAAACATGTTTTTGCGCAAATATTTGATAATTAAGTGATTTTTATGTGTAAAAAAAATAGCCTACACATCACGTGCAAGCTATTTAACCCTTTTATTA
>OGVW01000049.1_pt1 | contig 13071 bp, 12 predicted proteins | sample 1575821 | NCBI WGS metagenome assembly OGVW01 (sample SAMN07581525, study PRJEB24739) | freshwater metagenome | place: Singapore | collected 2015-01
GATTTATAAGAATGCAGCTTTATATAAAATGCTTCATTTCATCTCAACAGTAAACGGTATTGGTTCAGGTGGAACAAAGATTAAACTACTTGCAGGTGAGACAGTGTCAATTAGGTCATCACTTTCATTTACCTACGTTGGTGGTGCTTTAAGTAGTCAAGTTTGCACATTACAAATTAACAAAATAGGAAATTATTAAAAATGTTCTATCAGGAACAGTATTAGAAAGGTTTAGAATGTTAGAATTAAAAAAGAAAATACTTCAAGAGATTATCGATAGTATGGACGAAAGAGAAAATGATTATTTAAAATCCAAGTCTCCAAAGTTTAAAAAACCAATTGAACAGGAGTTATCTGTTGAGATTGAAGCAGAGCCCAAAGAAGAAGATAAAGAAGAATTTGATTCTGAGTTAATGGCTAAATTGATGGAAGAATATAAGAAACTGAAAGGGTAGTTTATGACCTACTCTCAAATAATAGAACAAATCAAACTCAAAGGGACATTTCCTGATGATTCTTACTTCTCAAGTAGTGAATTACTAACAATCATTGATGAGAGCATGACTAATTCTGTTGTGCCCTTACTCATGAGACTAAATGAGGATTACTTTACTGATTCTTTAATTGTAATTGGTCAAAGAGAAGTGAGAATTCCTAAAAGAGCTATTGGTTCAATGGTTAAGCAAGTCTTCCTAAATGATAATTTATTGAATAGGACTGATGATAATTCTTATTCAGGTTATACACTAAAGAAGAATACTGTGAGACTTACTTTTGAACCATCAGTTAATGATAGATTAGAGATACAGTTCTTCTCTAAGCCTAATAAAGCAAGCATTGTTGAGTCCAAGATAACTGAGATTTCAGGGCTAAATGTAACATTAAGTTTAGTTCCTAGTTCTTTCACCAATGGATTAGCAGTAGATGGTATTGAAGCAAGTAGTCCAAATGAAATACTACTTGAGACTTCAATTACAGGAGTGAGTGGGAATGTTGTGAGTCTTTCATCAGTTTCAGGCTTAAACGTTGGAGATTATATTTCAGTTTCAGGCTACAGTCCTGTTCCTAATATTCCTGAAGAATTAACAAGTGTTTTAATTCAGTCCTCATTAGTTTCTTGTTTAGCTGCTAAGAAAGATAATTCAGTGACTTTAGAAATGCAGAAGCTTGATAAGTTGATTGAAACATTTGTTACAATGTTAGACCCAAGAGTTGAGATTACACATACATTACCAAGAAATAATGGCAGATTAAATAGATTCATTAGGAGATGATATGAGTCAGAACATAAAACTCAAAGTTAGTGGCTTATTTACAAATCCTAATCAATTAAATGTACCTGACGGAGCTTTAAGTGAAGCTTTAAATATTGTTGTAGATAATGAGAATGCAGAAAGCAGACGGGGATTTAGAAAACTTATTCCAAGTCTTGCTGAGAATGCAGATAGGTATGACCGATTAGTTGAGTACAAAGGAACTTTAATTGCACATAAGAATTCAACTTTAGAGTATTTTAATTCAACTTCTTGGGTTCCTTATAGTGGCATATATGAGCATCCAAATGATTTATTAGCAAGAATGTATTTTGCTCAAGCTAATGATAATCTATATTTTACTACTCGTGCAGGTGTTAAGATGATGTCCTCGCCTAATGGAGTAATTTACAACACAGGAATGCCCAAAGGTTTAGACGCCACAGCAACAACTGTTGGTTCTTCAGGGATACTGTCTAATGGCTCAAATATGGCTTATAGAATTGTTTGGGGTTCAAGAGATGATAATAACAACCTTTATCTTGGAAGCCCTTCTCAGAGGATTATAGTAAGTAATTCAAGTGGTGGAACAAGAGACGTCCAATTATCAATTACAATTCCTTCAGGAATAACTACAGATGATTTTATTCAAGTCTACAGAAGTAGAGAATCTACAACTGAACCTGATGATGAATTACAACTTTGTTACGAAGCTAATCCAACAAGTGCAGAAATCACAGCAAGACAATTAGTATTTACAGATTCACAACCTGTATCAATGCTTAAAGCCTACTTATACACTAATGCTAATCAGGAAGGTATTACTGAAGCAAATGATGAACCTCCAATGGCTTATGATATATGTGAGTTTAAAGGCTTCTTGTTTTATGCCAATGTGAGAAGGAAACATTATTTAAAAGTTAATTTATTATCAGCAGGTGGAACATCAGGGCTTCAATTAAATGATACAATTACCATAAACGGACTTGTATTTACTGCTAAAACTGCTGAGAACATCACTAATAGAGAATTTAAATTATTCACAAGTGGAAGTGTTACTCAGAATATTGATGATACTGCAAGAAGTTTAATCTCCGTTGTAAATAGGGCTTCATCAAACACTACAATAGACTCCTATTATGAAACTAATTATGACGACGTTCCTGGACAAATCTTATTTAGAAGAAGAGACTACTCAGAGACTTCATTTAGTGTTTCAGTTAGTAGAGCAACTGCATTCAAGATTGATTCTTTAACAAGTTCAAATGAACAGTTTCAAAACGGACTATCATGGTCCAAGATTCAACAACCCGAACACGTTCCATTGTCTCATACTGAATTGATAGGTTCAAAAGCTCATCCAATTAGAAGAATATTAGCACTCAGAGACGCCCTATTTATTTTAAAAGATGATGGTGTATTCTTTTTAACAGGTAGTGCAGGAAGTTGGTCAATTAGAGCATTAGACGTCACTAAGATAATAGCTCCTGATAGTGCAAGAGTCGTAAATAACCAGATATTTTGTTTAGCTGACCAAGGTATTGTTGGCATTTCAGACACAGGAGTGCAGATTTTATCAGAACCTATTGTTGATAAATTAAAAGAGATTCAGGGTTTAGATTTAGAGGGTGTTAAGGCTTACACATCAGCAGTTGGATATGAGACTGATAGAAAATACATATTAGGGACCATATCTTCTGCAGGTGAGACATTTTCTACTCAATCTTTTGTTCTAAACACATTAACTAATAAATTCACAATATGGGACAAGCCCTTTCGTTATGCTTATGTCTCTCCAAGTAATGATAAGCTTTATTTGTGTCATGCAATTGATAACCAAATCCTTGTTGAGAGAAAGTCATTTAGTTATAGAGATTATGTTGATGAAGAGATAGCTTCAGTAAATATATTAACTATTGATAATCAGATTTTAACTTTAAGTTCAGTAAGTGGAATATCTAAAGGTGATTTACTTTATGTGAGTGATAGCATTTACTCTCCAATAACAGAAATCAACATTGCTACTAATCAAGTAACAGTGAGTGAAGTTAGACCTTGGACTTTAACATCTGCAACTATTTTAAAAGCCATTCAGTGTAGATTTGAATTTGCAGGTCATCATTGTCAGAATCCAGGGATAGATAAGTTATTCACTGAGATTGCATTACTATTTAAAAGCTCAAGATTCACTGAGGCTTCAGTTGGATTTTACACGGATTTAAGTGGTGGATATTCGAATGTTCCTATTAGAGGAACTTACGGAGCTTCAGGTTGGGGATTAAGTCCTTGGGGTTTAAGTCCATGGGGCGGAGTTCAAAGACCTAAGCCAATTAGAGTTTCAGTTCCAAGAAATAAAACAAGGGCTACAACAATCTCAATTAGATTTGCAATGAGAATTGGTTATGGAGTGTTTTCAGTGTCAGGCCTTAGTATTCAATTCAACTTTATAAGTGAGAGATTACAAAATGGCTAAACTAAGTTCTAAACAATTAACTGTTGAATCATTTAAAGAACAAGGGTCATGGATAGGTCCTTTAGTTTCTTACTTGAATACTTTAGCTAATGAGCTTATTTCACTTTTTAATAATAACATTAGTGTTAGTGATAATTTAGACGGTGAGATAAAAGAATTAGAAATAACAAATGAATCAAACCGGTTTCCAATTAAAGTTCTACTTAAACAGAACAAGAACCCTAAATGTTTAGTTGTTGCTAAGGTGCTAAATCTTGATAATTCAAAAGAGAATCTAACAGGAACTCCATTTATAAATTGGCACTTTGAAAATGGCTCAATAGTAATTAGGTCAATAACTAATCTTACTTTAAATCAGAAATACAGAATAAATATTCTAATTATCAACTCTTAAATGTGCATCATATGTAGGAAAAGAAAAAATGCCTTATTTACCTTATGATAAAGAAAATCAATACGGACCTATTCAAACAAGTCCACAATCACAAATCAATCCAAACCAAAATCCTCCTGGTCAAGTAGGTAAGCCCAAATCATCAGGGCAGTTTGTAAATATTCAAGCTTATTTAGATGCTAATAAAGACCAAGCTTCTCAAATGGCTCAATCATTAAACCAAACAATTGTTAATGATGCAGAGAAAGCTCAAAAATCAATTCAGGACTATTCCACAAATAATAACGTCCAAGTAGCTGCTTATAATCCAAGTACTGCTTTAGCAAATCCAATGGCTTTAAGTGATGCTCAGAAGAATGAGTACAAACAAGTGAAGGCTACAGGTGGTTATACAGGTCCTGAAAGCTTTGATAAGACGAGTGATTACCAAGCAGTGACAGATGCAGTAAACAAAGGTTCTCAGTCAGTCAACTCTTTAGCTAATGAAGAAGGTAGAATTAATTTAGTACAGCAGCAATTTGCAAGACCTAATTACTCTGCAGGAATGAAGACATTGGACCAAGCTTTGTTGCAGAAAGATGATTCATCCAAAGAATTGCTAAATAATACGTATCAGAAATATTCGAATATAAATAATTTACTGTCACAAGCTCAATTAGACGTTGGTAATAAAATCAATGCAGCTAAAGAACAAGCTCTCTTAAATAAAAACATGTTTTCTAATGCTGAGAAAGAAGCTTTTGATAATACTTTGAATCCAATAAAACAAAGAGCTGATGATTACAATAGGACTATTCCACAGATTGTAGACTCAGTTAGACAGGACATGGTTGATGATACTTATAATGAGAATACTTTGTCGAAACTTGGACTCTCTGATTTAATTGGTAAGAATTTATATAATACAAATCTTAATAACTACTTGAAGACAGATTTAACACAAGCAGGTGTTGATAATATGGCAAATGCTGAAGAGAGGGCACGATATGCTGCTTTAGCAGCTTTAATTGGAGACCCGACAAGAACTGAAATAACGAGTAACGGTCAACCAATCTCACCGGTTTTAATTGATAGAGTCAAATTAGATGCTGATTTAAAGAAACAGGGTGATGATTACAATTCTCAATACGGTCAATTAAATGAGATTTACAATTCAAGAATGCAAGAAGCTCGGACAGTTCAAGATAACCCAAATTTAACAACTACTGAGAAGTGGGCATTAATGGGTAAATTAACAAGTGAGGCTTCAGATGCAAGAGAAAAAATGGACTCTCTCAATTCTTTATACAATATCAACAGACTACTAAATAAAGGGTAAACATGTCTTTATTATCAATATTCGATGGTGGAGCTTCAGATAGAGCATTAGATGCTACAAAAGCCTCACTTAATGAATTAAAATCACTTAATCTTCCACAATTAAAACAGTTATATCCTGAACTTTATCAGACTGTTGTATCAATGAATCCTGAATTGGAAACAGCAGTTTCTTTAGGGCCTTCTGCAATGGAAGGTGTAAGCACTGACCCAAGACTAAGACAAGCTCAGTTAAATGCACTTCAAAAGTTACAAGGTATTTCTGAAGCAAATGGAATGGATGCTCAGTTTCAAGCAGACAATGCACGTTTACAAAATGATTTAAATGCTAACTTGAGAGGTAATCAGGAAGCTATCATTCAGAACATGGCAACAAGAGGCCTATCAGGTGGAACAACAGAGATGCTTGCAAGACAGAATGCAGCTCAACAATCTGCTAATAGACAAGCCCAAATGGGGTTAGATATCCAAGCTCAAGCTCAGAGAAGAGCATTAGAAGCTTTGATGAACTCAGGTAACATGGCAAGTCAGATGCAAAGTAATGATTTCAACCAACAGAGTGCTAAAGCCCAAGCTCAGGATGCAATCAATAAATTCAATGCTGCTAACTCTCAACAAGTTATGGCTAATAATGTTCAAGCAAGAAACCAGGCTCAACAAATGAACATGCAGAACAGACAAAACATTGCTAATCAAAACACTCAACTTAGAAATCAAACAAATGAGTACAATACGAATGGCTTAGCACAGCAGCAATATGAGAATGAACTTAAGAAGAAGGGCATTATTTCAGGTGGCTACAATCAGTTATCAAATCAGTATAATCAACAATCTCAAGCTAATGCTGCTTTAACAGGAGCCCTTATTAGTGCAGGTGCTAAAGCTTATGCAGGTGGAGCTTAATTATGAGTCGTTATAAAATAGAAAATGGAATGAGAGTAGATACTCTTACAGGAGAACGAGAAGAGTTGAATCCTGATAAGAAAGCATTACTTGAATTAGGACGTCGTAAGTACGAAATAATGCGAAAAGGAGTTCAAGGAGATGACCTTGAATTGAAGCATCTTTTTGTGGAAAATCCTGATGATGAAACATTGCTTCGGTTTGGACGTGCTTATAATGAGTCAAACCAAAAGAAAGAGCCTATTCAAGAAGTAATTAAAAATGCAATGGATCAAGAATTCTTTAGTTCTTTAAAGGAACCTGTTCAATCAAGTTCTTTTTCATTTAAAAGTTCAGATCAATCAAGAGAACGTGGAGTTGCTGATTTTAAACAACCCAAACAAAGACCTGTCTTAAAGAAAGAACCATTTCAACCAAGTCCTGCTCAATCAACTTTTCAGCAACTAGAACAACCAAGTTCTGAACAACAAGTTCAATCATCAATAAATCCTAAAGTTAAAGATTATCTTCTAAATAAATATCAAATTCTTGATGATAAAGTTTATCAAGACAAAAAAGATAAAGCCTATCAGGATTACAATAGTAATAATTTAGGACTTAATATTGCTACAGCTTTTGCATCACTCGGTGATTCTCTTCAAGGTAAAGTTGGAGCTTCTGATTCTTATTTCGACAATGTTAGAAATAGAAAGTTTCAAAATACAGTTGGTAGAGTTGAGGGCGAAAGAAAAGATGCAATGACTGCACTTGATAACCAACAGAAACTCGAAGAATTTAATGTTGAAAGATCACAATCTGATCCTAATAGCCAAGCTTCATTGAGTTTTAGAAAGACATTAGAAACTATTTATCCTGACACTGCAGCTCTACTTAAGAAGAATTTGGGTGATGATAACTTTAATAATATCTCAGCTAAAGACGCACCTAATATATTCAACATTGTAAAGCTGAAAGAAGATACTGAAGCAAGAAAAGCAGAAAGAGCTGCTCAGCTTTCTTTTCAACAATCAGAAGCAAGAGAACGTTCATTAGATAGAAGATTAAATAGAGAACTGAAAGAGCAAGAGCTTGCTAATAAAAACACATTAGAAGGTAAATTAGCTAAATTAAACACAGGTGATAGAGCAAGATTTGATAATGTCCTGATGGTTTTAAAAGGCATTGATGATATGGGAACGGCTTTAGACAATGACACTAATACATTCTCAGTTGTTGGAGATAATGAGTACACTATGGCAAGAGAACGAGCTGCTGAAGCATTTGGACGTATGCAATCAGGTGGTGCAATTAATAATGAAGAAGGGAAGAAATTTAAAGGGTATTTACCTTCTTCAACAGACTCTAAAGAAATACAAAGAAAGAAATTGATTGATCAAAGAAACGAGATGTTATCAAGACTAAAGACTTTGGGATTTACTCCTGATGAAGTTGGATATAAGCCTGTAGAGTTTAAATACGGAAAGAATGAATCAACTAAAAGCACAACTCCAAGTAGTTCAACTCAAAGTAAGCCAATTCAAGGTAAGCCAAAGGTTTTAGAACAAGACGGTCATTACTTCTATCTAAATGAGGCAACAGGTGAGTATGAATCCAAATAAACCTAAGTTTGATCCAAATAAACCTTTTACTATAGTAGATGAAAAGCCCAAGTTTGACCCAAGTAGACCTTACACTGCAGTAGAAGATGCAACCGAGATTGATTCAGCACTTAGAGGAGCAGCTCAAGGTGCTTCTTTTGGATTTGCTGATGAGATTACAGGAGGTCTTGAATCACTGTTTACAGATAAAAGCTATGAACAAGCAAGAGATGAATCAAGGGCTAATTACAAAGCAGCTGAGAATGCTAATCCTAAATCTTACATGACAGGAGAGATTGGAGGAGCAATTGCCTCTTCTTTTATCCCCGGTCTTGGTTTAGCTAAAGGTGCAACACTTGCTGCTAATGTAGGTAAAATGGGAGCAATAGGAGCTGCTACAGGTTTAGGTATGTCTGATGCTGATTTAACTAAAGGTGATTATTTAGGAGCTGCTAAAGATACTGCAATTGGATTTGCTCTTGGTGCAGGTAGTGAATATGGTCTCTCTAAAGCAGGACCATTAGTTGAAAAAGCAATTGATAAATACCCACCAATGAAGAGTTCAATTAAGGGACTAGGTAAGTTAGTAGGTGTTAACACAGAAGCAATTGACCATTACTACAAACGTCCTGATGCAGTTAAAAATGCAAATACAGTTTCTGAGATAGCAGACAGTGTTCTTAATTTAAATAATAAAGAAAGTGATTTGAGTTTGCTTTATGAGAAACTTAAAGGTCTTTCAAATGATTCTTGGAAATCCTTGGACGACAAAGCTTCTCCTCTTTCTAAAGCTGAGTTTAAACAAGCTATTGATGATTATCAGAATAGTTTAAAGATTGGGAATGCAATCCCTTCAAGTAATAAACAAAAAGCTTTTAATGCTCTTGAGGGTTTGAAAGAAAGAATTGAACCACTTGGTGATAATTGGAATCAAGTTGATTCGAAGAAATTAATTCAGCAGATTGATTCAGATATAAATTGGAATAGTCCTGATTATAAAGAAACGAACGAAGCCCTAAAATCAATTAGAGACTTTACTGATAGCAGATTGAAGAAACAAAATCCTGTTTATGATAAACGAGTTTCTGATGAGGCTGATTTTATTCAGGGTATCGAGAATGTAAAGAAGTATTTATCTAATAGATTAAACCCTGATGACTACACTAAGTTTGAAAGAGCTATGAAGTCAGTCCTTAGAGGTAAGGAACCTGACAACTTAAACCCTGTTAACAAAGCCTTTGATTTTATTAAAGAGCATGCAAAGACAGATAACATCGAATTACTAAAAGATGCTTGGACTAAAGATCAATTTGAAAAACAAATTACTAATGGTTCAAGGAATACTTTTCTTGGAAATGCCATTGGTCAAATTGGAGGAGTAGGTGGTTCTATTACAGGAGCTTTGACTGGTTATGCTGCTGATAAATTCGGACCTAAGACTGTTCAAAGACTTGCTGATGTAAATATGCTTATTAATAAAGTACCAAGTAAGTTTAGAAAACCATTATTAGAAGCACAGAAGAGAGGCACGGATAGTTTGTTGGCCACTCACTTATTATTAATGAAGAACGAAGAATATAAGAAGGCAGTTGAAGAGTGATTTATGGATAAGATTTTAGATAAATTAGATAAGATTGAAGAGAAAATGGACTTGTTCAATAGTAAATTATCAGACGTTGATAAGATACTTGTTAAACAAGAAGAGAACTTGAAAGAACACATGAGACGAACTGAGCTTTTAGAGGAGCAGACAGAGATCCTAAAGCAAGAATTAAAGCCTATCTCTAATCATGTCATCCAAGTAAAGGGTATCTTTTGGTTATTTGGTGTTATAGGAGCAGTTGCTGCTTTTCTTAAGACTATAGGAGTGTTGTGATATCAATTACTGAGTTAAACCCTAAAGCTTACAAGTTGGACTCTCTTCAAGCCTCTAATCTACAAATCTTACTTCATAAAATCAATCAAATCCGGATTATCTATAATAAACCAATGGTAATAACATCAGGAGTTCGAACTAAAGAAGATCAAATACGAATTTATAAAGAAATAGCTGATAGAAATAATAAACAGTTTGAATTATCTAAAGTACCTATGAATAGTATGCATCTCATAGGAGCAGCTTGTGATGTCTTAGACCTTGATGGTTCTCTAATGAAATGGTGCAAGAATAATTCTTTATTATTAGAACAGATAGGTCTTTGGATTGAAGATGATGTCTCTCAACCTCGAGTTCATTTTCAAATATATCCTCCAAAAAGTGGCAATAGATTCTTTAAACCCTAAAGGAAATCAAAATGGCAATTTACACTAAAGCCAAAATATCAACATCCAATGAGAAGGACTTAAATGACCTTCGAGATGAGGTTGTTGAGCTTACAGATAAACACGAAGAGAAAATGTTGGAGTTACTTAAGCAATTGAGTGATGAAAACAGAAAACTCAAAGAAGAATTTAGAAAAGACTTAAAACAAATAAAAAGTGCTCAAACTGATTTATCTCAAATTTTGTTTAGACAAGAACATGGGTTGAAAGAAGTTCATCACACGTATGTCGAATCAAGTCCTAAATTGCTTTGGGCATTAATGATTTTAAATCTAATTATGTTAGGAGTGTTGTGTGGCTGATTTAAGTAAGTACAATAAGGAGCATGCAATTGTTCTCTCATTTGATGAAGAAGCACAAGCCTTAAAAACAAGAACTAATCTATCTAATGCAGCAGGTGAGGCACTTACCACGACTGATATTGCTGAAAAGAAAGCTTTGGACGTGAATGTGGCTTCCATTGTTTTAAGTAAAGACGACGATAGTATTACTTCTTATGTGGCTAAAGAAGCAGTCCAAGTTGATTTTATATCATCGAGTTCTTATGTTTACAAAGGATATGCAGCTGTTGGTTCTTCTAAAGCTAATCCAGTTTGGCTAATTTCTCGAATTAGTTTGTTAGACGGTAATGCCGGAACAATTGAATACGCCTCATCATCCTACAATCAAGTATGGAATAATAGAACAGCACTCACTTACACTTAGGAGCTTTAATGGCTACAATAAACGTTTCAACTAATTCAAATTTAAGTTCTGTGGCTTATGCAAATGGTGATACCATTGATGTGCTTGACGGAGCTACGTTGACCATTAACTCTAGTTGGGGTGCTTTAAAGCCTTACGTAATAAGAGCACTTGGTACTGGACAAATTAATATATCAAACACATCTACCACAACTCCTATCTTGCTTGATTTCAATGTGACAGCAGGTGGTGCTCCAAGATTACAAGCAGAGCAGAATGGTAAAATTACTATCAGAGGTAATTGGATTACGGTAGCCACAAGCACTGGTGCCGCAAACCAAACTTTGTTCAATCCTACAAGTGTTGGCGGCGTAAACATGGGTTACCCCACAAAAGTTCAAGTAGAAACTGCTTCTGGTAGTGGTATTTATGAAGATTGGCTTGTGTTACCTGAATATGTAGCAGGTGGGAACGTAAATACATATGGATTCAACTCGGTATACTACAACACAGGTACAGTTGCTGTTTCATCGGGCGGTGTTGTTACAGGCACTGGTACGGCATTTAATACAAACTGGGTGGGAGCAAGGTTTAGAGCTGCAGGAATGAGTTCTGATTTTGAAATCACATCAGTAACATCAGCAACTGTTTTACAATTAAGAGACATTGACACCGCAAATAGCACCTACAGTGGTCCTACTATAGCAGCAGGCGCAACTTACTCCGTTGAAATCGGTGTTCTTGTTGAACGAAAGCTAATTGGAAACCAAGAAAATGGTAAAATTCTATTTTTCAACCCATTAACAAGTGTTGTGAGTACTGGGGATAATACGAATGGTAACACTATTCCAGCAGGGTGCAAAATAAGGGTTCCAAACATTGTTCTCGATGCTGCTCCTCTTACAATGACATTAAATGCTGCTATTACTAATTCAGCAACTTCTTTGCAAACAACAGCCAATGGTTCAAACACACCAAGCAGCAATAGTACCTATATCTCTTCTACTCAGTATACAACTTTACTACTTATTGAAGGTTCAAATTGTGAAAGAATTCATTACACGTCGAGAAGTGGGAATATTTACTCTGGTTTGACTAGAGGTGCATACATGACAACTGCTGCGGCTTTTACAACTGCAGCACAAGTTGTGGTTATCCCAGGCTTAGGCTCAGGTAGCTGCTGTCTATGGACCGACTTGGATACATCAGGTTCTTTCGATGGTGAGATTTTTCAAGCAGGCCTAAAATGTTATCTAAATTTTACCAATCCTTATGCGGTTAGGCTCAAAGACTTTGGGGCACTTAGGGTTCAATTAACCGGATGCCCTAATGCTGTTGAGATTGATGGAGCTTCTTTACTATCCGAAAGCTTCACTTTACCAGGTATATCAGCTACAGCTCACACAGTTGCTAACTGTCTAGGACCTGGTTTTATAAAAAATCTAAAAGCAATTACGACCTGTTCAAATGTGACGGCAAATTCAACTACTGTTATTAACTTAAATGCTACAAATCTGCCCTCATTTACTGAATTTTCAAACATTCATTTATATATGCTAAAACGAAATACAGCATCTTCCGGTGTGTCAAATCGTAACCTTTATCTTCAATTGGTAAACTCAGATGCCCTCTATAAGGACTTTTATACATACGGTGGTTGTTTATTCTTCACAACTCTAACTAATGCTACCATTGATGGTATTTATTTTGCTGATTTCTTGAATAACACAGCTTCTGCATTAGGAGCAAATCTTTCATTGTACATAGCACTTTCTACAAATTGCACATTTAGAAAATTTAGAACCATTTTAGGTGGAAAGCCTCCCTTAAACTCAACGGTTCAGCTTGAAAATACTAATTCAGGCCTGATAATTCACAACAAAGGTTATCCAACAATCGAGGGGGCTGGGAAAATTGCAGTACTTCTAAGTGACCAGTCGGCAGATACGGTCATGAGTCACTTCACAGTGAATAATCCAAGAATCACAACTGTTTCTGTTTACTCGGGAAACGTAGTATCAGCCAAAGGTGGAACAGTTCGAAGAATAAAATGTGATTCGGTAAACAGTTTCGCATCAGCATCAGGTTTTCCTGCTAAAGGTAATCAGATTGTAGATGTAACATCAGGACCATACAGACTCTTCTCTA
>OGVW01000050.1_pt1 | contig 12934 bp, 27 predicted proteins | sample 1575821 | NCBI WGS metagenome assembly OGVW01 (sample SAMN07581525, study PRJEB24739) | freshwater metagenome | place: Singapore | collected 2015-01
CTATTAATTTTAATCGTAAACCCTGATTTATCAAAATGTTCTGTCACTGTTGATAAACAGAAATTTGGCGACCACCAAGGTAAAACCATTCTTACCCTCATATTATCTTTCAAATCTTCAAATCTGATTGTTTTTGTTATTGTTGTTTCCATATTTTTTTTATTAATTAAAAGTTGAAAAATCGTTTGTATAAACTAATTGAGTTTCTTTACCACAAATTTCTTCTCTTATAGAAACATAAAATGATTCTGTTGAAGTATCATTATCTTCATATATTTTTATATCTTTTTTATCCCACTCACTTTCAGGAATTTCTTCAATTTTATAATCATTGAAAACTCCTATTTCTTCAGATAAAAATGTAAGAGCATCTTCTGTATTTTCAGCATAAATCGCATAAAAATAATTTTCAATTGTAATTTTAAATACTTTCATAATTTTTAGTATTACGGCTACAGATAACATTGTGTTGCTGTAATTCGGTCTGAATGTTGTCAATAGCGGTTTTTTGTTAATTGTTTGTTTTTTATTATTTTTGTTGCTGCGTGCAAGTTCGCCGAAACTACAGCAACACTTTACCGTTAAAGAATTTCTTTTTTGAGTCTTGATATTTCTGCACGTAGTTTGAAATTTTCTTTTGTTCTTCTATTTTTAAGCTCATTTATATTCTCAATATAATGCATTAAAGAAAATGCTAAGTGATTAATTTTTTTTAGTTCTTTGTGTGTTTCTAAACTTTCAGCTTTTTCTATTGCTTTAACATAAGTCTCATTAAAGTCATTAGAGCCTTCTAATTTGCCATTTACGGAACTTTTTATGTATTTGCGCTCATTTTCTTTTATATTTTTATACCTTTTCAATATGCAGATTAATTACTTTCTGTTCAAAAACATCACTCCATACTTCACAAATGGCTAACCACTCACTAATAGAAGGAAACGTTTTGAATTGAATTTTAGTGACTCCAGATTCTATTGTGAAGCCAACTACTTTTTGATGTCCTGGTGTTTTCTTGTTCTCAAGATACTGAATGAATGTTGATGCTGTGTTTTTCATAATTTATTTTTTTTTTAAAATGACATTTCATCATCTTGTTCTGTTCCATCTTTGCAAAATAAGTCATTTTTAGGCATTCCAAAAGCCTCGTAAGGGTTGAGAGCTTGTAGTTTTGGTTCTTCTGGTTCTTTGTACTCTTCTTTAGTTATCCAGTTAGTATTGTCGAAGTTACAACTATTTTCTTTATCATCGGTTATGTATCTGCCATTATTTACGTTATAGCGAAAATTCCAAATTCCAGTATCTCCCATTGTTTCATTAACTTTAGCCTTTGAAATAACTACTTGACCATAAGTAAGAAATTCTAATGTTTCATCATCTTGTTCTCTTCTAACTGATATAACGTAAGATGGCATATTCCAAAAATCTGCAGAGCCAGAAATATCATAAGCGGTCGCTATCGGAAATTTTCCGTTTTTCTCATTCTTTCTTAATTTCGTAGGGTGAGCAACTAAAAATAATAAACTATCAGTTTTTCTGCAAAAAGAAATTAATTTTCCAAGAGTTTTTTGTATGAATTGCATTTGAGTTCCATAATTTGCACCTTGCTCAATTCTGTTAAATGGGTCTACTACAAAAACTTTAACTCCTTTTGCTTTTACGAGATACTCAAACTTTTTTAAAATTTCATCTGGATTAATATCAAAGTCAGGTTGAACCCAAAAAATGTTATCATTGATATAATTTTCGCCAGTTTCTTTTTCTGCAACTGTGATAACTCCTTTTTTATATTTTTTTCCAACAAATTTGCTAAAAATTCTTGCAAAGTGAATAGGAATAGATGAGTTTTCTTGAGAATAGTATGCACACTTCCAACCATGTAATACATTCAATTTTGAAATAATAAAATCTACAAATTCAGATTTTCCAGAAGTAGGCGAACCGGTAACGACTGCTAAATGTGAAGTCATCCATCTTATTTTTTCATCAAGTTCAATAGTTCCGAGTTTTTTTCCTTGCGGTAAACCACTCTCAAAATACGCATCTATATCGTTATAAAAATCCTGCAACTCATAAACATCATCCGCCTTTAAAATTTTGGCGTTTTTTAGTGTGTTCTGAACGCTTTCACGCCCTTCTGCTATTAATACCTCATTTAAGTCTTTATACTGTCTTAAATTAGCTATTTTACACCTTTCAAAACCTAACCTGCGTATGAATTCATTTTTTAACTCAATCCCTTTTAAATCGTTATCGGTTGCAAGTATAAAACTTTTAACTTTTTCAAGTTCTAAAAAAGAGCTATCAAAGTAATCCATTTTACCAATAGAAGCTCCATTTGGTACGCTAATGACATTTTCAAATCCTGATTGCATTACGCTAAGTGCATCCATTTCCCCCTCAACAATGATAATTTCTTCAAATTTTTTTAGAGCGTCAAAATTCCACCAAATTAATTCCGCTCCCGAAACAAGTTTAAAATTTTTCCTACCATCTCTAAACTTCATATTTATCAATTCGCCATTTCTGTAGTAAGGAAAAACTATGCAATTTGCTTTCTTTTCAATTTGTGGCATAAACTCTTCAACTTCTTGAATTTTAGCAGAAATTAAAGTTTTTTGATAAATACCTCTACTTTCAAACCATTTAACCACGTTATCAGAAAGTTTGGTAAAATTAATCGGTTCTGGTTTATGATATACTTTAGGTTCTGAACTTTCATATTTTACAAAACGAGTTTCGCAATGGCTGCAATATCCTACTTCTTTTTCGTGATTGTATGAGAAACATTTAAGATGTTTTTTTCTTCTGTTTGGTGAACATTCAGGGCATGGCATATTATTTTCACCATTTTTGTTTACTGTGATTTCGTAAACTGTTCTTGTTGATAGTGAGATTATTTTTTCCATGTTAGAACATTCTTATTTTTTCTTCTGTACGTTTTTCTTTTTTATACCAATCCGCTTCAAATCCACCCCAACTTTTTTCTATACATTTTGTCAAAACATCATTTAAAGAATTACCGCTTTTATCTACTTGTTTTAAAAATCCTTTTAATGCAGTTTCTGTGTTTGTTAATTTCTTTTTCTTTCTTACAGCTAACCAATCAGAAACTAATTGTTTTTCTGCTCCTAATTTTAAAAGTTCATAATAAAAAGAAAAAGCCGAAGGCGTATCTTTGTTATATTGTAAATTTGTATCATTGTATACTTGTATATCTATACTATCATTGCTTTGTACTGTGCTTTTAAATTGCTTTATACCATGCTTTGTTATCGCTTTGTCAAGTGCTTTGTTATCTGCTTTGTTAAATTGTGATAGTGCAATTATGTTTGATGAATATTGATTTTTAGACTTTTCAATAATTTTAATGAAGCCAAAATCTACTAATTCATTAAGTGTTTTAATGAAAGTATTGTAAGATTTTATACTAATAGCATCCATTACCATTGTAGTAGGAAATCCAAATTTTTCTTTCCATCCAAGGCGGTTACAATGTTCTATTGCAAAAAAATACATAGCAATATGATTTGGTTTTATTTTTTCAGGATTATCAAATGAAAAATTCCAAAAATTTCTACTTAAATTATAAATATCCATAATAAAAAAAACTTTTCGCTTTCTTGGGTGCAGCCAATACTCACGAAAAGTTTAAAAATTACAATTTCTTTAATTGTGATTTAACCTGCACGAAAAATCACTTATACAAATTTACAAAAACTTTTTTAATCCGCAAATTTCTTTTCTAAAAGTTCTGGATTTTCGTAGATGTTTCCAATAATTTCAAGAGTGCGAATAAATCCCGAGCTCTGCATATCTGAAGTTGACTCGTAAAAATAAATTTCGCTTTGTGGCTTATAAAAATCATCTTGGTGTGTATTGAATGCAAATCCGCCTTTTACGCAAAATATTTTGTAAAGTAAAATGCTTCCATCAAGTCTTTTTAGTTGCAAAATATCACCAGTGTAAATTTCTTTTCCGTTTTTGTCGTGAAGTCCTGTGAATTGTTCAACGATTAAATTATCATTTAAATTATTTAATTCATCAATCATTATAGCGGATGAATGAATATCTATATATGATTTTATTTTTTTGTTAAAAATTCTAAATTTTATTATTCTCATAATTTTTTATTTTTTTTTAATTTTTTTTCCCACATTTCATAAAATAGTCTTTCGTGTTGTTGTTTTTTCTTTATTAGTAAAAATCCTAAAGCACTAATATAAATCGAAAATAACAAAGCTAAAATAATAATTAATATTTCCATATTTTTAGTTTTTATTTTTCCTTGCGTTAATTTCTGCTTTCATTTTCTCAAACTCATAGCAGAAGCCTTGTGGCAATCTTACTATCTTTTTGTTTTTCGCTAATTTTTGAGCGTGTTTCAAAATCTTTCTATTTTCGGCAATTTCTTCTTTTGTTGGTTTTAGAGTGCCAATTCCGCCACCTTCTACCTTTGCTTTTGGCGGTTTGTTTTGTTTTACGGCTTTATCTGTTTTTCTCATAATTCTGTGTAATTTTAGTCAAATAAACTTCCTATAACTCTTTTTGGTGCAATGTTTAAAGCAGCTTCTAAAATTGATTTCCCTGCTTCATAATCAACTAAATTTCTTGCTATTTTATCTTTACGTTGTTCTCCTTTGTACGTACTTAAATCTATTTTATGAAATTTCTCTAATTCACTTTGTTTAGCATAAATAAAATTGTCTGCTCTTCTATCTCCTAAATCAATTGGTAATTTAAAATTACACCAGTATAAATGTCTCCCTCTTTTGTTTGCTTCAATTAAAGGTTCATAGTATGGAATAACATTTTCAACTACGTATTTTCCTTTAAAAAAATGATTTAAAAATAAAATCTCTTCATATAAAATCATATTAGGATATTCCGGTTTATGATTGCCATTATTTGTTTGACTTTTTTTCATTTTACTATGAGTAGGGCAAGGGGGAGAGCTCCAAATAAAATCAAACTCTTTAAAATGGTCTAATAAATACTGATGAGCATCTGCTACAATTACAATATCATTAGGAAATCTTTCTTGATACATTCTTGCAAGTTCCTGGTCTAATTCTACTGCTGTAACTTCTAATTCAAGTCCTAAATTTTCAGCTACTTCGTCCCATTTTGCCCTATTACCACCAAGACAAGCGTAAAGATTTAATATTTTATATTTTTGTTTCATCTTCCTTAAATTTGATAGGTTTATACTGAAATTCTATTTTTCCTAAATCCACTCCTTGTTCTATTATTTTTTTGTGAAGATGAACTAATGAGGCGATTTCGTTTGGTCTATTATTGTAGATAATATCAAATAAATCTTCGTATGATTGCTCTGTTATTTTCCAAATATCTTGAGAGTGAATAATAACTCCATCTGGTTGAGTAATTAAACCGTGTGTTTTATATTCATCAAAGAAAATCTTATACTCTTTTGCTGCTGATTCTCGAAGTCTTTTTAGATGATACTTAACCTCTCTCATTGGTTTTGTAGTTTCTTCTGCTAAATCCAGAAGCGGAATCATAATTGAGAATAAAAAATTAAGTTTGTTGTAAACTTCTGTGGCTTTTTCGTCTGTCATTGGTTAAATTTTTTCAGGTAAAACATTTCCTTTTATTTCAGCGTATTTTCTGTTCAGGTGTTCCCAAATTTTCATGTCTTTGAATTTAATGTGAGCAGTGCCTTTTTTAAAGCCTTTGAACTCGAAAAATTCGGTTTCATACCATGTATTTGGCTCATTCTTTCTATGACTATCTGAATAAGGAATTAATTTTTCTTCTCCGTTTTCAGATTTGATGAAATGCGCTCCTTTACAAGTGTCTTTAATGCCTATTACTTTATCATAATTTTTGCCAGAAAGAACACAAAGGACTTTTTCTAAATCTCGAATTTGTTCTTGTCTGTATGAAGAATTAGGTGAAATAGTATTTCCGTTATAATCCAATTTGAAGAAGTGATCAACAATGAATTTTTTATTCAAAAGATGTCCAGAATTGGTTTTCCAGCCTTCTACATTGTATCTGTTTTCGTGGGTGTGCTTTGTAAAGGCATCAATCACGTTTTCAATGCTTCTTTTCAGCGTGTGTTCCCTGGTCCCGATAATAATTTCTATCATCCTGAAAATGTTGTTTTTTGTGAATGGTAGATTTTTATTTTTGTCAATGAAAGCGTTTATATCCTTCATCACATCAGAGCTTACATATTTCTCAATTTTCATTTCGTGGAAAACTTTTCCCCAGAATAGTTTTTGCAGTTGTTTTTGAAAGCTATTTTTGTCTAGTGTTCTTTCTCCATAAGCAAGATTTATATCAATTTGTAAATTAATTCCAGAGAACTGTTTTACAATATCTTTGAAGAAATTTATGTTAGTGAAAAACGCATCTAAATTCTTAACAATGTACTTGAAAGAACTTACGTAAGTATCTATTTTGTTGTAGCGGATTAATCCTTCTCTTTCTACTACTTCTATTTCTGAAAAATCAAAGAAATCATCAAAATTCATTGAGTTTTCGTCAATAGGTTTGAAGAGCTTAATTACTCCAATGTTTACGTTTGTCTGTCTTTCTGCTGTAGAGAAAACCTCTCCCAATTCATAAAACATTCCGAAATTATCTACGATGTATTTCATTTCTTTTTCAGAATAATTTCCGCAAAGCGATTTAATGGTATCATAATTCCCAAGAGAAATAATTTCGCAACCATCTGGAGCAATTCTCCAAGCGTGTTCTATGTGTTTTCTAAATTCAGAAAAAGGCGGATTCATCACGATACAGTTCACACCAATAATTTCTTCCTGGGTAACTTCTAAAAAATTAGATTTTATTTTGGTAGCGTTTTTTCTTTCGCAAATTGCTGAAAGGTCTTTATTGATTTCGCAGAAATAAACTTCTTTGGCTCCATAATTCAGAACGTAATCTATAATATTGCCTTTACCGGCAGAAGGTTCTAAAATGGTTTTACCTTTCACATTGAGTTCCATTAAATCAATAACATGATTAGGTGTAGGATAAAAGTCTTGATTGAAGAAGTTATTGTATTTTTCCATTTTCGATTAGTTTTTCTGCTATTTTTTTTGCTTCTTGAAAAGTGGAAGCGTTCAATTTTTTAAGTGGCTCTTTAAGGTTAATTGAGTATTGATAAATTAAACCTTTGCCATTTGGGTTTGGTTCCTGCGTGATATTGTATTTCACGCCTTTGTGTTCGAGCATATTTGTAAATTCTAAATTTTTCCAGATTTCCATAAATATTAAAAATTAAATTCAGTTTGGGCATTTGGCAAAGGGATTTGCACATTGAAAAAATCAAAAGCTAATCTTCTGCATTTTTCTAAATATTCCTCAAATTCAACAGTTTTTAAATCAGCAGTAGAAAGTGGTATCTTAATGATTTCGCCAGTTGCTTTATTTGGCATTTCTTTAAAATTACAATGAGATTTTAGAAACTCATGAGTTTGTTCACTGCTCCAAGTTTCGCCCCACTCATCATAAATTAAATCCTTCCAAATTTGGATGACAACTCCAAAATAATATCTGTTCTCTGGAATGCTTCTGCGCTTGTATTTTAGCTTTATTGTAATCTCAATGCGTTTACCTTCGTATTTTCTAATTTCTGCGTTTATTTTGGCTAAATTCTGCACTAATCTACCGCCTTCAACTATGCTGTTAATTGTCATTGTGAATGTTTTTTAATCATTTTGTCAATAAATTCTAAGCGAGGTTTTGGGTCTCCTTGATTTCCAAGAAAAAAATCACGAGTATTGCCGTATTTTTTTAACTCATCTGTTAATGATTTCATTTCTTCAAAACTGATAATACTACATAATTTTAATGTACGTATTAATAAGCATAATCCAGTTTCAAAATACTCATCAAAATTGTCTTTTACTACTTGCCAAAGTTCTAATTGTGTTCTCATTTCAATTTTTCCATTTTGATAAATGATGAAACTTTTACTTCTGGCAGCGGAATTTCTTCCCCATTTTCATCTACATTTAAACCGCCTTTTTTCACTAATTGTAAAGCTAATTTGCTTTTTTGCTCAAACTCTTTTTTTGCATTTTCTAAAACATTCCATTGCGGAATTGATTTAAAATTTAGCGTTTCTCTGCTTTGAAGCGTTACCTTATAACCTTTGTATTCATTGTTGTAGTTATCTGCTTCATTTGATACGCTTTCTAAGTTTTCATCTATCCATGTTTTACGTTGGTTGGTAAGATGTTCTAAAAAGCTCATTTCTTCTTTAAATTTTACCGCTACATCTAATGCGGAAATATGTCCGTTATCGTATCTATCGCAATCGTTAAGAAACTGTTCTTGTAATTGAATGAAATATTCTGAATTTACTCCCATGATTAAAAAATATTAAGTGTTTCTAATGCTTTTTGTGTTTCTTTTGAAACTTTGTATTTCTTGCGAACCTGCGCTAATGTCACATTCGTTCCTTTTTCTACTACTTTAGCTAAAGCGTTCCATTCTTCACTATCTACATTAAGCCATTTTTCTGGTTCATTTTTAGTTGGTGTAGGCTCTTTTTTTGTTTCTTTTCCGCTGGCTTTGTTTGCGTCATCATCTTCCGCTTGAATTCCTAAAAGAGACTGCAAAGTATATCGACGATAGTATGTTATTGCGGAACCTATCTTTTGCGGGTCTGTTAATTGTGGTAACTCCAAAGAAGAGAAAACCTCATCTCCAGTTTCAATTTCAATTATTTTACTAACTACTTCTTTGTTTATAATTGGCTGCAAAACAATCAATCCATTTTTTTGTAGTAAAGGCTCTAAATGCTCTAAAAGTTGATTAATATCAAAGTATTTTGAGTTAAAGAAAGGATTTTTGCTATCTTTTGTCATCTTGCCGACTTCCTTTTTAAGTTCTGCTAATTTTGTGTAAATTGTTTTCATGTCTTTAATTTATTGTGTGTTTATATTCTCTTATGAATTCGTCTAATGCCTGAAGCTCTTCTGGCGTGAGTGTATCGTGTCCTAATCTTTTTCCGTTTATGTAGAAAATTCCGCCAATATTTTGAATGTTAATTGTGAACATATTACTCATCATTTTGGTTAAATTCATAAAAAAGAAGTGCCACTGTAACTGCTGCGCCTAAAATGAAAAATAAGCAAATGCAGAAAATCCCGAAAATTTCTATTAGTGTTTGCATGGTTAATTAATTTGTGATTTTTTACGCATTTCTATTACTTCTAAACTTGGGTTTTTTGTAATTTTATCGTAAGCCTTTTGAAAAATTAACTTTTGATTTTCCCAGTATTCTGCAGATACGCCAAGAGATTGGCATTTTTTAATATGTTCGTCAATTAGTACAAAATAACCAGTTAATGACGCTTTTTCTTCGATTGTTAAGTATTCCATGTTTTTAAATTTTAAGGTTAATCTAAAGAGTATTTAAAATTATCTGTAATTACTTTTAAAGATACATTTTGCTCAATTTTAGTAACGATTACAGGGTATCTTTTGTTCATAACATTAAGCAGTCTTTTTGCTCTATTATAATGCTCCATTTGTGCGCTTGTTGGTTCTACTCTGGCACGTTTTAAACTTGCCATTTTATTAACTTCTTTTTCAAGAAAATTAAATCTTTTTGCGAATTGAAATTTTCTGTATTTCATGTCTTTTAATTTTGTTATGCTAAATTAGTTCTTTTAAATTATATGTGCAAATATTTACACACAATAAGTATAATTTAGAATGGTTTTAAATAGTTGCGTTTTTCTTAATGTAATCTGAAATAGCATCAAAATCTTTTTCATTGAATTTGTGATATTTATAAGATTTCATTTTGCTGTAAATTAAGGAAGTAGATTTCCCTAAAATTTCTGCTATTTTTTTTGGTTTAATTTCAAGAGTTTCTATTAACTCTATTGTTTTTTTGTGGTAATTCATTTAAATTATTTTTTAAGGTTAAATTAAAATTAAAAGCCTTTTTAAAACTTGCTTAGGTTTTGTTTATTTATTAATTAAAGTGTTTTAAAAACAAATCTAATTGTTTACCACAAACCGCTTCTATTGCGTCAATTTGTGAACATATTTGTTTAGCTATTCTATGCCATTCATTATCTGAAATTCTATATTGTGACCAAGCTCTCTTATTTCTTGAATATCTAGAATAAAGAGATTCTAACATCATTCTATCAGTAAAGATAACTGGGGTAACATTCATAATATTTAAGTTTTCTTCTTGTTGAGTGTTTATATTTTTCATGTCTTTAAATTTTAGTGTTAATTGTTTCATTTTGATAGTACAAATGTATGCAAATATTTACACACAATGCAAATATTTATACATATATTTTTACTTAAAACGTTAATTTATAATCATTCTAAATAATATAATCAAATAACCTATTGATTTATAAATATTTATTTGTACATTTGTTAATAAAAATTATAATTTATGGCACGTAAACACAAAATGGAAGAAGTGTTAAAAGCATTAGCAAAAAAGCACGATTGTAAAGTAGTAGGAAATGTAATTCAAGTTTTAAATGGAGAAAGCCTTGAAGCAAAGTATCAATTGACAAATGATTTAGGCAATGGAACATGGGGGAAAATTGATTTTTTAGTAAATCATTGTGGTTTTAGACAAATGTATGTGGTAGATTTTAAAAATGAGAATTTATGGAATTAAACGGGACAGTTAAGAAAATCGGAGAAACGCAAACATTTGCTTCTGGATATCAAAAAAAAGAATTAGTAATACTAACAGAAGAACAATATCCGCAACCTATTACAATCGAATTTCTATCGGATAAAATAGACTTATTGCAAAATGTAAAAGAAGGCGAAAGCGTAAAGGTAGTAATCAATATTAGAGGGCGTGAGTGGACAAATCCACAAGGTGAAGTAAAATATTTCAACTCTATTACTGGGTGGAGATTAGAAAAAGTAAATGTAGAAGCTCCGCAAGGAAATTTCACTGGAAAACAAACAGACAAGCCAGATGGAAATCCATTTGCAGATGAAGTTGACCAAGATTCACTTCCTTTCTAACATATTTTAAAAAATGAAAAACTTAGAAAGCAAATTACAGATTCTATGCGTTAAATGGTTCCGTTTGCAATTTCCGAACGTATTAATCTTTTCCATTCCAAACGGAGGACAAAGAAGCCTAATAACAGCGAAAATATTAAAAGCGGAGGGAACCGTTTCTGGCGTTGCTGATTTGCAGATATTAAAAGCCAAACACGGCTATAATGGTCTATTTATCGAAATGAAATACGGAAAAGGCAAACAGTCAGAAAATCAAATAAACTTCCAGAAGAAATGCGAAGAAGAAAATTATAAATACGAAGTGTGTAATTCTTTTGATAGCTTCAAAAATATCTGCAATGATTATTTAACGGAAAATTAGATTAATGAGCATACTTCAAGAAATTTGTAAAGGGCATAGTAAGTGGGTGCGAATGGCGCAAAAATTCGACTATGATAATGCAGAGGATTTAGTGCAGGAAATGTATTTAAAAATCCACAATCTAAACCCTACAGAAGTAAATGAAGTATACATCTATCGGACGATTAAATCAATATTTGTTGATGATTATAAAAAGAAAAAATTAGCGACTTTCCCCCTGCGTGGTGGAGACATTCCAGAAATTACAGATGATTGCGAAAATGAAGATGAATTAGAACTGTCAGATGTTCCGCTCACTTGTACCGAATTATTAGTATTAAAAAAACTATACGGATATACAACGGAAAACGCCGATACGTTACAAATAACAATACATAAAGGAAAATCTTTACTTTCTATTTCAAAAGAAGTAAATTTGCCTTATATGGTACTTTACAGAGCATTAAAAACAGCAAAAAAGAAAATATATGAGTACAGGATTAGGAGATACAGTAAAAAAAATAACGGAGTTCTTTAATATAGAACAGTGTGATGGTTGCAAAGAACGACAAGCAGCACTCAATAGACTATTCCCATACGTGGTAAGACCTACAAGTGATGAGATAGTGTTTCTTTATGAAGTATTCTCATGGTATAAAGGATTACCGATTCCATTAGATAAGGTAGAAGACATTAAGAAGTGCGAGGCATTGTTTAGAAAACTTTATAACATCAAAGAAGAAGCATGTACAACTTGCGGAGCTACTTATCAAAATAACTATATGAAAAAGTTAGAGAGAGTTTACCTAAACTACAAAGATTTGATAGAAAAGGAAATGCAAACGGAAAAGCCTAAAGGAAGAAAAGGGAAAAAGTAAAATTGAATAGTCAATAAATTTTTTCAATATGGCAAGAGGTGGAAAAAGAGAAGGCGCAGGTCGCAAACCAATAGCCGAAGAACTAAAAGCGAGAGATACTTTCTTAAAAGCTATCAAAGAGTATTATAAGAAAGAAAGTTGCGAAGAAGCGCAAATTCAATTTATAAAAGATACTTTAATGGAAAGCCAAAGAGGTCAAATATTCATTGCCGAACATATATTTGGAAAACCAGAAGAAAAAGTAAATAATACGCATTCATTTAATGAATTTAGCATAAAAGACATTATCACATTCAAAGACAATGTTTCAGATAAATGAGAAATTTAAACCGCTATTTCTAAACGATAGTCGGTATTTTGTTTTAACAGGAGGGCGTGGTTCAATGAAGTCATTTTCAGTAACCACGTTTTTGTTATTGCTTACATACGAAAATGAGCAAACAATTCTATTTACAAGATACACACTTACTTCTGCTGATATTTCTATTATTCCAGAATTCATTGAAAAGATAGAACTTGCAAATTTAGAAAGCGACTTTGCTATAACTAAAAATGAGATAATCAATTTAAAGACTGGCTCAAAAATTCTATTCAAAGGTATTAAGACTTCTTCGGGAACACAAACAGCTTCTTTGAAATCTATTTCGGGAGTGACTACTTGGGTATTAGATGAAGCGGAGGAATTGACAGACGAAGAAACATTTGACAAAATAGA
>OGVW01000051.1_pt1 | contig 12834 bp, 20 predicted proteins | sample 1575821 | NCBI WGS metagenome assembly OGVW01 (sample SAMN07581525, study PRJEB24739) | freshwater metagenome | place: Singapore | collected 2015-01
GTTTCCCAGTCACGATAGAAAGTAGGGGGTGGGGTGTGAGCAAAACAGTTGAAGATTTCTTAAAGAATGGCGGGGATATTACACAAGTTGAAAGTGTGATTGATAAAACGAAGAAGCTCACATTTGAAGATCAGTTAAATATTTTGCTTTTCGCATGCTATGCAACTCAGTTGTTCACTGTGAAAGATATTCAAGAAGCCGTTATTGATGCACACAGGGCAACCGTTTATAGCCAACTGCAAAATTTTGTTGAATGGCGATATTTGGAGCGTGTTTCAGGTAGTCACTACAAGGCAACGCAGTACGCAAAAGACATCATGAATGTTGAAAGGGAGTTGAAAGCATGAATTTAACAATCGAGCAAATGCGGAAAATTGTGGATGGGGCGCCGGAACGCGCGACCACTGTGAGAATTTCACTTATGGCAGATCAATTTCTTTATGGTCGCTGTGAAAATAGTGTAAGTGGAAATTTAATTTTACTTTCATCTATCCGCGCCGCTCTAGCCGACCACGACCGCACCGACTATGTAAGTGATATTCGGAATCACATTTCGCCAATGACGATTGTGCATGGTGATTAGGCAATGAATCTACGTTGGTCTGAAAATCAGCTAGAAGTTCATTTGAGTAGGCATAAATTGCGCAAGGATTTCTCCACAGCGCAATTTAAAACTAAAAATGATGCAAAGGTACAGGACGCACAGCAAAACGCAACACAAGCGATTACAGCGCAAAATACAACACATCAAGAAAAAACAATTTTGGATTGCGAAATAGCGACGATTCCACCGAGCGTGAATCATTACTGGAAGAAATCTGGTCGCGGTTTCAAGTTGAGTGATGAAGCAAGAGATTTTCATGGTGTGGTCAGCATGTTGGTACCACGAATCAACACAGCAGCACGCTTAAGGCTTGAAGTGACGTTTCATTTTCCAAACCACCTGCGTCGTGACATCGATAATTACCTAAAAGCGACCATCGACAGCTTGGTGAAGTGTGGGCTGTGTGTGGATGATGAGCAGTTTGACGAGCTGATTGTTAGACGTGGTGATGTGGTCAAAGGTGGATTAATAAAAATTAAAGTGCTGGAGATTTAGCAATGGAAAGTCTAGTGGATTTAGTAAGTTCAAGCACTGACCCTCGCGCGCGCGCGCGTTTTCAAAATCTTCAATTAAAAAAGAAGGTTAAAGAATTCCGTGTGGCGATGCGCGGATATAAACGACCAGACTTCAACCGCATGATTTTAGACCTTTGCAAACTCGGCTGGACGCACGAAAAGATTGCGTTTGTCTTGCCAGTTGCAAACGCCAGTACCGTGTCTGAATGGGCACGTGGTGGCAAACCTAATTACGAAAATGGAGAGGCTTTTGTGATGCTATGGAAAACCGAAACAGGTATTGAGCGTGAACCGCGTGAAGGTGAGTGGCAAACGTATAAATACACTGTGGGGCAGTTAGATATTTTTGAAGATGGCGGTTTGTGTGACCAAGTGATTAGTGAGTTGGATCGGGAGCTGGGCTGTGAGTAATTCAAGTAAATGGGTACCTGATCAGTGTTGTGCAAAACCTGATGTATCAAGATTTCATGAGCATGACCGAATTCTGTATGACGCTGAAAATCCTTTGTATGTGAATGCGATTTGCCTTAGCTGCAATACACATTGGCACAGACTTTATGGTCAAGATGTAGAGAAATTTACTTCAAAAGAATGGGATACACATATCAATTTTCTATATGAGAACACAGCGATTCTTGAGCATCTTCATTTTGTTAAATGTCCGAATTTCAAAAGTGAAACTCAGCGTTATGTGGGCATGAATCAAGATGATCTCAACTACTGGAATATTTATTTTTCAGAAGGTTTTGGGGGTGCAGCATGAAAGACCTAAACAAAGTTTTGATGTTTGTATTTATGGCGATTGGTGCTGCGTTAGTTAAGTGGGGTGGGGTGTGAGTAATTTTAAGGTTGGTCAAATAGTAAATCACGATAGCCCACGCTGGAAACCACAAGGCAAGCTAACCATTGTAAAAGTAGATGTTGGCCGTCGTAGTGGATTAAAAATTATTACTGCTACTGATGAAAGCGGAAAGGTGTTCACCGCTGTAGAGGGGGTATTTCATGCCGCCTGACTACACGCATATCGAAAAAGATGGTACGCCGTGGAAGAACGTCAATAACGATTGGTATTTTTGGCGTGATGGCTGGGGATGGATCGCATATATCGGTCCCAAGCCTGCGAGTTTTTTTAATAAGTTCAGGTAAAAACACTCAACAAACCGCCACACATTACCATCCAAATTGACCCTATTCGACAACCATTGAATAGGGCTTTTTTATGTCTACACGTCGCGCAACTCGAACACCAGGTGCAAAAGAACCTGAGCCAACAACACAGGAACAAGCAGATCAGGCATTGGAAGAAATTCTAAATGATGCATCTGCAGGTGCAGTGGTACCCGCTGAACAATTTGATGCTGTAGCGCAAAAGCTCGCTGAAGCAGAAGCAAAAATCAAAGCGCTTGAGGCTCAATCAAAAGCAACAACACGACCATCTCAATCACAAGCTACCGAAGTTAAACGCACTAAAAAAGTATTGACTGAGCATGGCTGGACGTCTGTGGAGGAATAATCATGGGTTCAAAACCAAAAGTTGTGCAGCAAGACCCTGAAGGTGATGCACGCCGCGCAGCCGAGAAAGCAACAGCAGAAGCGAATACTAAAAAAGCAATGCGTCGTTCTGGCAGCTCAACAGGTAGCGCAATGAGTGTATTGGGCAGTCAAGATAGTGGTAAAAAGCTGACAGGTTTTTCTGGTGCATTTTCTACATTTTTAAATGACCAAAAATCAAAACTAGGCGGTGGCTAATGCAAAACGACGCTCGAAAATTCTGTGCTCGTCTTGGGCACTTAAAGGCTGCACGCTCACAGTATGAGTCGCATTGGTCTGAGTGCTACAAATACGGTGCACCAGAGCGTCAGCAATCTTTTTCAGGATCAGACGTAAAGGGTCAGCGTGAAAATGAACGTGTTGAGCTTTACGATTCAACAGCTGCAGATTCTATTCAGATTCTCGTTTCAATGATTATGAACGGGGTAACGCCTGCAAACGCTGTTTGGTTTAAAGCGCAGCCCGATGGCATAGATGACTTGTCGGAAGTTACAGAAGGTGAACGCTGGCTAGAAGATGTATGTCAATTCATGTGGCGCAATATCCATGGTGCAAACTTTGATAGTGAAAACTTCGACACAATCACGGACGTTGTGACTGCTGGATGGGGTGTGATGTATGTTGATATTGACCGTGTGGCAGGTGGTGGATACGTCTTTGAATCATGGCCTATCGGCAGTTGCTTCATAGGTTCGACACGCGCAGACGGCTTAATTGATACGATTTATCGTGAACATGAAATGACAGCCGAGGCAATGATTAACACGTATGGCGAAAAGAACTGCCATTACACAGTTGTTGATACCGCTAAGAGTTCACCAGATACAAAAATCAAGTTATTGCATGTGATTCAACCGCGTAAACAGGTCGGTGCAGGGCAGATCAATAAAGCCATGCCGTTTGCTTCTTATCATATTGATCAGAGCAATCAGCACATACTTAAAGAGTCTGGTTATCACGAATTCCCTTGTTCTATTCCGCGTCTGCGAAAACTGCCAAATTCAGTCTATGGCAATGGTGAAATGACGCTTGCCTTGCCAGATGCAAAAATGGCTAACGAGCTTATGAAAAATACAGTTCGTTCTGCTGATCTACAAATTGGCGGCATGTGGATTGCTAAGGATGACGGGGTTTTAAATCCGCATACCGTGCGTATTGGTCCACGAAAAATTATTGTCGCAAATGATGTGGATTCAATTAAGCGCCTAGATGACGGTGTGAACTTTCAAATTTCAGAATATTTGATGCGTGATTTGCAGGGTGGTATTCGCAGAAAGCTTAAAGCAGATCAGCTGCCACCAATCGGCACCACGCAAATGACAGCAACAGAAATTAATACACGAGTTGAGATGATTCGTCAGTTGCTTGGCCCGATGTATGGACGCTTACAAACTGAGTATTTGAAAGCAATTCTTGATCGCTGCTTTGGCCTAGCGTTGCGTGATGGTGCTTTAGGTCAGCCACCAGAGGAATTGTGGGGCAGAAACCTATCATTCAAGTTTATTTCACCATTGGCGCGCAGTCAGCGCATGGAAGAAGTTTTTGCGACAGAGCAATACATTTTGAGCTTATCTAGCATGGCGCAAGTAGATCAAACCATTTTAGACAATATTGATTTTGATGCAGTTGCAGCCGTAACGGGTACTGGTCGTGGTGTGCCGCAGTCAATTATGCGTACAGCAGAAGAAGTTCAGCAACTACGTGAAGCGCGACAAAAGGCACAGGAAGAACAGGCCCAAGCACAGCAAGAGCAAGCCATGATGGAAATGGCAGGCGGTGCAGTAGCTAAAGGCATTGAGAAACAGATCGGCGCTGAAACAGCAACAGGAGTGATGCAGTGATTTTAATTATCGCGGTGCTGGCAATTCTTTTACTTATTTCGGTGGTATTGGTATTCCACTTCAAGAACCAGGCAAAAGAAATGAGGGCACATGCCAATAGGTTTGAACAAAAGTGGCTTGATGTTTCTCAAGAGCTAATTATGGCAAAAACGCCAAAATCAGAAGAAGAACCCGAAACAGGTCACTTTGTTAAAGCTAAAAAAATGCGACCAGCTTCACCAGAAACATACCGCAATGTCTTTGACTTGGATTACAACGGGCAACGGGTACTTGCTCATCTCACTTTCATGTATGCCAACAAATCAAGCTATGTGCGCGGTGGCCATGATGCTGAGCGTGAATCCTGTTTCCGTGCAGGTCAGGCTGACGTGATTGGCTTTATCTACAAACAAATTAACCGTGCAAACGATCCAGACTATAAAGAGGAACAAGTAAATGACTGATTTAAACCAAAACCAAGCAACTGAAACCAATCAAGAGCAAACATCACTTTTAAGTGGTGGTCATGAGGGGGAAATTCAGGATGCTGGTGATCAAGGTCAAACCACTAAAGAAACAACTACAACTGGTGCGCCTGAATCAATTGATGGTTATCAGGTCGAAGTGGAAAACTTTAATTTTGATGAGTTTAAGGCCATTCCTGAAAATCAGGAGTTTTTAGAGCGTGCGCGTGAAGCGGGGCTGGATAATAGCAGCTTGAATTTCTTGCTCAAGGAATATAACGAGTTGATTCCAGCACTCATGGAAAATAACGCCGTAATGGATAATGAAACCACGGTCAAAACCATGACTGAAGCATGGGGAGCTGAAGCAGAACAGAACTTTGGTTATGCGCAAGCGGTGGCAGGTAATCTGATTGCAAACGGTGTACTGACTGCGGAGGAAGTGAACGATCCGTCATTTGGTAACAATCCTCTAGTCTTGAAGATGGCAGCCTATTTTGGTCAGCAACTCAATGAAGATACACCCCCGTCTAACACACAACAAAGTGGCGGTTTGGATGTTGAATCATTAATGAAGTCGGAAGCGTATTTGAGCGAAAGCCACCCTGATCATAAGCGTGTCTTTGCTCAAGTCCAAAACTTCTATCAGAAGCAATACAAGTAAGGGGTAATGTATGCCTATTGTGAATGAAAACAAAATCACAGCGGCCTTTGTTCAGCAGTTCCATGACAACTATGAGTTGGCATCACAGCAGAATGAATCACGCTTGTTAAAAACGGTGGTCAATCGCGGAAAAATCGTGGGCGAATCATTCACCATTAACGATATGGGTCAAGTTGAAATGGCGGCTTCTGGTGCGCGTTTCGGTGATACAGCTTGGACGATTCCTGATGCTGGTACTCGTAGCGTCTTGATGAATGACTTTGATCTGTTTATTCCAATCGAATCACGCGACATTCCAAAGCTGAAAGCGCATCCAAACGATAAGTACATCAAGCTGTTGTATAACGCGAAAAACCGCAAAGTGGACGATATTATCTATCAGGCTGCAATCAGTACAATTAATCGCAAAAGTGTTGCGGATAATGGTACGGCAACAACCACGGCAACCGCATTGCCAGCAAGCCAGATCATCCTTTCAGGTTTTGGTACGCTGAAGCAAAAGATTGTTAAAGCAAAATCTATCTTCCGTAAAAACGAAGCTGATGAGCATAACGGTGAGCAGCTCTACATCCTTTACACATCGGACATGCTGTCAAGCATTTTAGGTGATACCACACTTACATCTGCCGACTTTATGGCTGGAAAAATGCTGCAGGATGGTGGTGTTGGTGGTAAATGGATGGGCTTCAACTGGATTCCATACGAAAAACTAAGCCAAGGTGCTGCGGTGGGTGAGCTTCGTACCGTTGCCTACTGTGGTTCTGCGATTCATTTCGGTGAAGCGGATATTACTGGCTTTGACATCACGACACGTGCGGACAAGAAAAACATCAAGCAGGTTGGTGGTGTGCATTCTCTTGCAGCAGGTCGCGCAAACGAGAAGAAGGTTGTTGCGATTGACTTTGTTGTCTAAACAACGTCTTGACCTAGCATCTTGGGCATGAGGTGCTAGGTTTTTTTTGGAGCAGTAAAAATGCTGCAATTCTTAAAATGTTTATTTGGTTTTCATGGTGCGACAGAAATTGAGTACACACCAAAATCTGAAAAGCATGTGTGCCGTGATTGCGAAAAAGAAGTGAGAAAATAAAATGACAAGTGAAAAGCAAATCGAGCAAGAAATTCAAGATAAAGGCTTAAATGCCCCACGTTTAACGCCTGACTATATTGATTCAAAAATTAAGGCTATTCGCTACATTACAGGTGATAAGTTTGACCTTGCATACTGTGCAGATGATTATAAAACTTGTGGCTCACCACAATTAACGATCTGCATTTTGTCGCTTGAAAACGGCTTCACTGTTACTGGTGAATCAGCATGTGCAAGTCCTGAAAATTTTGATCGAATCATTGGCCAGAAAATCGCGTATGAAAATGCTCGAAATAAAATCTGGCAGCTAGAAGGATACTTGCTTAAAGAAAAGCTTTATCAGGCTGAACTAGACAATCAATTCTAACACCCAACAAACCAACCCTTAAAAGCCCACAAGATCATAAAAACTTGAGGGCTTTTTTATGACCACAACAAAAGTATCCATCTGCAATGAGGCGCTAAATTTAATTGGTGCCAAGTCAATTTTATCCTTTGATGAAAATACAGAGAATGCACGCCGTTGTGCTTCAATTTATGACTCAACACGCAAGGCTTTATTGCGCATGCATCCATGGTCGTTTGCAAAGAAGCGAGTTCAGTTGGCGCCAGTAACCACACATCCAACCTTTGGGTATCGACATTCATTCCCGCTGCCAAAAGATTTTCTACGCATCATTAATGCCAATGTTGAAGATTATGAAACAGAAGGTCGGCACATCCTTGCTAATACCGATCTGATTAGTCTGCTGTATGTTTCCGATCAAGATAACGAAGAAATGTGGGATTCATTGTTCTGTGAATGCATGGTTTTTTATTTGGTGCATAAGTTAGCCAAGCCAATTACAGGTAGTCAAGCAGAGTCTGATAGCGCATGGACCAAGCTGCAAAACATGCTTAAGCAGGCACGTGCGATTAATGGGCAGGAACGTCCTGCACAAGATTTTGCGGCAGATTATGAGCCAGCATTGATGGGGGTGCGTTACTAATGAAAACCGTACTTATTAAAAACAACTTTAGTGCGGGTGAGTTATCACCAACACTTTATACACGCACCGATATTCAGCAGTATTCCAATGGTGCCAAGCGCCTAAAAAATGTAATTCCACTGGTTGAGGGCGGTGTGCGCAAACGACCAGGCACGTTAAGTTATGGTGAGAGATCAGGCGCTATTCGCTTAATTCCATTTATTGTGAATTCCAGTAATGCATTTTTGCTGATTCTTAAAAATGGCAGCATTGCCGTATATAACCCGCGCACAAAAGTAGTGGTGGCGACACTAGCTTCACCCTATACGGCAGCGCAAATCCCAAATATTCAATACGTGCAATACCGATTTGAATTGTTTATTACGCATGGCGAAGTACCTGTGCAGCGTTTACGTTGTGATGAAGATTTTAGCAACTGGAATCTATCGGCTTTTGTTTTTACGCACCCACCAATTGACTCTGATAATGCGCGCTATCCATTTCGCAAGGGCACGCCCTCTGGTAAGGATTTGGGTGCATTCATTACTTTCACACTTGATGCGGTGTCAGCTTGGTCAAACTCAACCACATATCTTTTAGGTGATGTGGTGATTTATTCAAGCCAGTATTACCAAGCGGCACGTGACAACTCAGGTAAGCAGCCAAACACATCGCCTAGTGACTGGGTAGTTGTGCCGAATGCTGATGGAGCTGGTTTTACTGCTGGTGATGTTGGGCGTTATCTTGATGTTAATGGCGGCTTAATCAAGATTACGACGTTTAATAATGCAAATAGCGTCAGTGGTGAAGTGGTTAAAAAACTGGATGCAGTGATTAAGGCTATTGAGCGGTCATGGGTGATTTTACCGCAGGCTTTTAATGCTACAGATGGTTATCCACGTTGCTGTACCTACTACAAGCAGCGACTTGTTTTGGCGAATACAAAAAAAGCGCCTAATAAAATTTGGTTCAGTGCGGTAGGTGCCAACGGCAATTATCTTGAAACCACAGAAGATGGGGATGCATTTAGTGTTGTATCAGCTTCAGGACTATCAAACAGTATTTTGTTTCTTGAAGCGCAGCGTGGCGTAATTTGCTTAACGTCAGGTGGTGAGTTCATGGTTGATTCTGACGGTGCATTATCTCCAACAACTGTGAATATCAATGAACATAGTGCTTATGGTGCATATTCTGAAACAAGACCTGAGCGTGTCGGCAATGAGCTTTTATTTGTTCAGCGTGGTGGTGAGCGTATGCGTGCCTTAACTTATCGCTATGAAGTAGATGGGCTTGTATCACCTGAAATTAGTGCGCTTTCATCACATATTGGTGAGGAGCATTTAGGAATTAATGAAATCTCATATCAACAGGAGCCAGAAAGCCTAGTCTGGTGCGTGCTGGGTGATGGGAAAGTTACATCAATTACATTCAATCGTGATCAGGAAGTATTGTCTTGGGCGCAACATGACTTTGGCGGGGTGGTAAAAAGCATTTGCTCACTGCCAACTCAATTGGGTTCTGATTCTGCTTTTATGCTTATTCAGCGCGCAGGTAAAGTTTATTTAGAAGAAATCACTTTTGCTGCTTATCTCGATAGCCAAAGCAACGTAACACTTTCAAATACAACGATTAGCAAGGCACAGTTTAGCCACCTAAACAATATCAGCGCATACATACTGGAAGATGGAACAGTTACCGAAATTGCATTTACTGATACAGGTTCTGCGCTTGAATTTGATTCTTATATGCAAGGTAAAAGCATTTGTATTGGTCAATTGTTCGAGTGTGTCACAGAGTTATTTCCACCTGAATTAAATCAAAACCCATTGTCTAGCATGATGCACAAGGCGAAGGTGGACCGCATTGCATTCTTTTTCAATAAAACGCTAGGTGCGGAAATTAATGGGCAGCTTATAGAAACCTTTACTTTTGAAGATAACTTGCTTGGCCCAAAACAGCCGTACACAGGTTTTCACTTAGAAGAAGGTGGGCACTGGGCTGATCTACACAAAGTTCCATTAATCATTACACACAACAAACCGCTGCCTTTTCACATGCAAGCTGTAACCATGCAGCTATCTATCAATGAGAAATGACATGCAAGTTCGACCAGCAACACTAAAAGATATGCCTAGTCTGCTTGCTATGGCGCGGCAATTTATTCTTGAGGCTCCTAACTATTCAGGTCGGGAGCTTAATGAGAATGCCCTAGAAGCAAACCTTACAGCAGTAATTCAGGGGCAAGGCGCTATTTTTGTGACTGAGCATAAGGACGCTTTAACAGGTGGGATCGTCTGTCTGACAACAAAAGATTGGTTCAATAATCAGATTATTGCTTTTGAGCAGGTCTTTTATGTGGTCCCTGAATATCGTTCAACGCATTCAGCAGCTGTGTTGATTGATAGCTTTGTAAGTTGGGCTAAGCACATGAATGCAGGGCGTGTGCAGTGTGGTACCACAACAGGTATTAGCACCGATGGGTGTGTTCGGCTTTATCGCCATTTTGGTTTTACAGAATATGGAATTCTCATGGATTTGGAGCTGTGAACATGAGTGAGATTATTTCACCAGATAACACGGAATTACTGTCTTGCATTCTAATGGATGTAAAAAATCGCTCGTACATTGATGTGGTACGTGATGTGCAGCAACAACTAACTAACAGCCCAGATCAAATTGAAGTACCTATTCAGCACCATTTTGCACCAGGTGTTTATATGCGGCAGATGGATGCAGCAGCAGGCACATTGGTGGTGAGCAAGATGCACCGCACCGAGCACATGAATATTTTGTTGAAAGGGTCGCTTACGGTGGCTACTGAAAACGGAATTGAATACTTAAAAGCACCCGCTGTGATTAAGTCTATGCCTGGTACAAAACGCATTGGTTATTTTCACGAGGATAGCAGCTGGATCACAGTGCACCCAACAGAAGAAACCGACTTAGAAAAAATTGAACAGCAAGTGATTGTGCCTGACGATGAGATTGATCAGTTCCTTGCGTCACTTCCAAACCGATTAAAGGAGATCGAATAATGTCATGGGCAGCAGTGGCAGTCGCAGCGGTGACAGCGGCATATACAGGTTATACCAATTACCAAAGCAATAAGCACATGGAGAAACAAGCCGAAGCAGATGCAGCGGCTCAATTGGCACGTGGTCGTTTAGAAGCAGAACGCATCCGAAAAGAAAAGGAGAAAGCACAGTCAAGAGCACGTGCAGCAGCTGCGGAAAATGGCCTTGATGTGAACGAAGGCACTTCAATTGTGATTAATGATCAGATTGAACAAGACGCCAATTATGATGCAAATATGGCTGAAATTACAGGATACAACAGCTCTCAGCGACTCAAGGCTGAGGCAAGCGTACATGCAAAAAATGCACAAACTGCAATCGTATCTGGTGCGCTAAATACAGCCAGTTCTGGTATGAATTCCTATGGCGCAACTAAGGGGTGGAAATAATGGCTAGAATCCCGATGGGCAATTTTGGTAATGCGATGCCAGAAGTGGATCGAATCCAAATGCCACAGCGCAACACAGGACAATTGGCGCAGGCTGCAAAAAATCTTGGTGATTCTCTTTATGCTAGAGCTGAACAAAAAGACAAGCAACTGCAGGAGCAAGAGGTATCCGCTAAACGACTTGAGCTGTATCACAATGCTTTAGATGAGCAAGAGGCTAAAGTTAAGCTTGATGATGTGATGACTACTGAGATGTCAGAACAAGTCACCTTGCTTAAAAACGATGTGTCTAACGGTGCCATGACTGCAGACGCAGCCAGTCAGACTTTTAAGAAATGGTCAGATGAACGCTATAAGCAGCTTGAAAACGACATGCCGATGCATGCACGGCAAAACCTTAAAAACTATTGGGATGCCAATTCAACCAAACAGACACCAGGCTTTTTACCATTGCAGCTACGTGCAGACGTTCAAAAGGGCGTGGTGCTTGCTGATCGTATAACTGATATTGCGACACGCTATGAGCGCAAACAGGGCCGTGAATATCTTGAAACAAGCCTTGCAGGTTTAAACTTGCCCGAAGCCGATAAACAGGCGCGTTTATACAACTATGAAACGACACGTGATGTTTTAGATATTGATGGGCGTATTTCTGCAGCGGTTGAGGGTAACAATACAGCCGAACTACAGACGTTGGTATCTGATTTAGACAGCGGCAAGTATGCCTATATTGATGGCCCAACAGCACAGCAAAAAAAGAACATGGTATTAAGCCGTATTGATTCTATTAATAAATACAATGAGGTTAAAGAAAATAAGCGGGTAGAAGATGCCCAAGGCAACGCTTGCTGAGATAAATGCTAAACTGACTATAAGTGAGAGGTGATGGAGGTGTTTTGTCAGGTAAGTTGTTTGTGGATACTCATCATAGCCTTTGTGAAGGCAGATGTGATACCGTTGATAGAGTTTTTGATGTATGATTATAAAGAAGAATGATATGAGGACACCGATTGAGATTTACACTAATTTTATTGAGAAGTCAAAAGGCGAGAAGTTGTTTGCTGCACATCCTAAAAACGAGTTTATTTTGAAACTAATCGAACAAGCTCAGTATGAAGGATACTTTTCAGGATATGAAGAAGGGTACTCAAAAGGATTAGATAAAGGATATGAGTCTTGTAAGAGTGATTATGCAACACAGATAACATATAATAAATAAGGTATGACAAAAAAAGTTTCATATGCCGTTACTGAGAACCTTACTGACGAGCAGTTAAAGAAGGAATACAGCAGGTTAAACAAGGATGTATTGATTGAGATGATAATCAACCAGTCAAGGATAATAGACTTCCTGATGGCTGCGGGGAAGAGGTATGAAATGAAGTTAACTGAAAATAGTACAACAACATGAAAATAACCAACTTTAGGAAAGTTCATGGAGAAACAGGATATTCAGGGTGGGAGTTTGACTCTGACTGTGACTTTGCTGACGCTGACAAACAGTTTGGGGTGTATGTAGACGTAAATATGTTCAAAGACCCTGATGCGCTGTATAAGCCTTATGACATGAGTAAGATGATAAAAGGGTTTATATGTAGCGCAATGATAGCAAGGGACTGTAAAAGGCTTGTTCCGGGATACGGAAAGGATTTCGAGAACGAGATTATCTGCGATGGCGGCAGTATCGTGACTGGGAAAC
>OGVW01000052.1_pt1 | contig 12826 bp, 24 predicted proteins | sample 1575821 | NCBI WGS metagenome assembly OGVW01 (sample SAMN07581525, study PRJEB24739) | freshwater metagenome | place: Singapore | collected 2015-01
ACCCTTGTTCGACCGCAAGCACGAGCGCACCATCAAACCCAACACCACCGTGCGAGTCGGCGAACAGGTGCTGACCCCTAAGCAGATCGTCTACATCCTGCACCACCCGCATGCCCGAGGCACCGACCCGTCCTGGTTCGAGTGCCGATTCTGCGCAGCGCATGACCAGTGCCACGGCAGCAAGCTGACAAAGCAGGTCAACTGCCGCACATGCTTGCACAGCACCGCAGAGCGTGACGGACGCTGGACGTGTGCGCATTGGGGTTCAGACATTCCAGACGTTGACGCGCAGCGGGCCGGGTGTGATGAGCATTTGTTGCATCCTGACCTTGTGCCGCCAGACTGGAAGATGGATCCCAGCCCCGAGCATGGCGTGATCTGGTTGACGCCACACGGCAGCATCAAACAGCCGGAGTACACCAGCGCTGAAGTGGTGGCGAACCCGGCAGGGTGCGCAAGCGGCATCAGGGACGAGTGGGCGCACTTTGGCGGAAAGGTGGTGGGGTGATGTGTTATGATTGATTGCACAAAAACATGAGTAAAGCATGGCAAAAAAACACGAACATCATCCAGAATACAAACACCTTCCGGCCACAGGCTTGAGGGCGCGTGAGCTTGGTGAAACATACTATTTCACCGGAAAGCGATGCACGAAAGATCACTTGTCACCTCGCTACGCATCATCAGGAAACTGTGTTCAGTGCATTGCAAATGCACGCGGAAAAGTTGAAATTAACCGAAAAGGAATATCAACCAAGAGATCAAATGAAAACCAACTAGCTGCGCTAGCAGCTATAGAAAATGGATTTACTGAATACAAATCAACCGATCCATGCCCACACGGACATTACCGCAGATATGTGACTACAAACAATTGCATTGACTGCAATGATTCAAAACGCGTTGAACGAGCATCAAAAGCGCGATGGGCGCGCATCAAAAAAGAGTATGGATTGTCTGAAAATCAAGTGCAATCAATGCTTGCATATCAGAAAAACGCTTGTTCTATATGCGGCATAGATATAGCAACTGGATACCACATAGATCATTGCCATGCAACTGGAAAAGTCAGGAGCCTGCTTTGCTCTAAATGTAATCAAGCAATTGGTTTGCTAGATGAAGATCAGGCAAAAATTCAGAAAGCAGCAGACTACTTAAAAAGGTTTGCAACATGAGTTTAAGAGATTATCAAAGACGTGCAATTGATATGCTCTATGATTGGTTCAAATCTGGGCACGACGGAAACCCGTGCTTGGTTTTGCCGACTGGCGCAGGTAAGAGCCATATCATTGCTTGCCTTGTAAAAGAAGCACTGCAAGAATGGCCTGAAACCCGCGTTTTGATGTTGTGTCATGTGGCCGAATTAATCAGCCAGAACGCCGAGAAACTGCGCCAGCACTGGCCTAATGCACCAATGGGCATTTACAGCGCCAGCCTCGGTAGGCGGTGCCTGACAGAGCCGATCACGTTTGCGGGTATCCAATCCATAGCCAAGCGCGCAGCCGATATTGGGCATGTGGATTTGGTTATCGTCGATGAGTGCCACACCATCAACCTGGAGCAAACGGGCACCTACCGGCGCGTGCTGGGTGAGTTGCTGAAGATCAACCCGCTCATGCGCGTGATTGGCCTGACCGCAAGCCCGTACAGGCTAGGTCAGGGCATGATTCACGAAGGCGACAACGCACTTTTTAGCGCATTGATAGAGCCGGTGAGCATTGAGGAACTTATCCACCGTGGGTACTTGTCCAAGCTGCGCAGCAAACACACCAGCCTGACGCTAGACACCACGGGCGTGAAGAAGTCGGGCGGGGAGTTTGTCGCCAGAGCGTTGGAAGCGGCGGTGGACACCGGCGACAACAACACCCGAGCCGTGGCCGAGATATTGGAGCGCGGGCAGGACCGGCGCAGTTGGCTTGTGTTTTGTGCGGGCGTGAGCCATGCCGAGCATATCAACGCCATGTTGCAAGAGCGCGGCATTGTGTCGGCATGCGTGACCGGCGCAACGCCAAAAGCAGAGCGCGAACGCATCTTGTCAGAGTTCAAGGCTGGGCGCATTCGGTGTGTTACCAACGTCTCGGTATTGACGACAGGATTTGACGCCCCACAGACCGATCTAATAGCCTTCCTGCGCCCTACCTTGTCGCCTGGGCTGTATCTGCAAATGGCGGGGCGTGGGCTGCGCATAGCCGATGACAAGACCGATTGCCTTGTGCTGGACTTCGCCGGTAACGTCGCCACACACGGACCCATCACAGCCATTGAGCCACCTCGCAAGGGGCGCAAAGCAGACACAGAGCCGCGCACCAAGACCTGTCCGCAGTGCCAGGAGTTGGTGGGCAACTTGATCCGCACATGCCCGCACTGCGGCCACGAATGGCCCGAGCCCGAGCGTGTTGAAAAACCGCTGGCGTTGGCAAACGACGACATCATGGGCATCGAGCCCACGGAAATGGCGGTTACTGGGTGGCAGTGGAGGAAGCACACCAGCCGGACAAGCGGGAAAGATATGCTGTCTTGCACGTTCTACGGCGGGGTGTCCGACCCTGCGGTAACGTGTTATCACTGCATAGCCCATGACGGGTACGCTGGAGAAAAAGCGCGGCGTGAAGTGGCGACAATCGCCCATAAGTCTGGCGCTGCTTTGCCAGATGAGAACATGGCAGAGATGGCTAGGATTCTGAACTTGTCAAAGCACCCAAGCGCGATAAAGTTCAAAAGATCAGGAAAATTTCACGAAGTCAAAGAAAGGATTTGGTAAAATCAAAAAGTCAGGACAGGCCCGGCCAGGCTTGCATTGCTCTAACCAATGCTTACTGACACCATCACTTAACCGTTAGAGGGTTGTCAAATGACAGAAAAGCACTGCAATATTTGCGGACAAACAAAGTCTGTAGAACTTTTTGCAAAAGACAAGCGAAGAAAAAGCGGTATTGGTTCTGAATGCAAAGCATGCGTTGTCGCCCGTGCAAAAAAGTGGGTTGAGGCAAACAGAGCTAAGCACTATGCAAACGTTGAAAAGTGGAAATTGCAAAACAAAGAAAAAATTGCAATTTATAGACGCGAATATGCAAGTCGGAACAAAGATTTTCTAAAGCAAAAAGCTAAAGAATTTCGTCTTGCCAATCCAGAGTATTACTTAAAAAGATCTAAAGACTACGCAAAAAAGAATCCGGACAAAGTGAACGCCAGGAACGCAAAAAGAAGGGCGATAAGACGATCTTTATCTGGATATGTGTCAAAAAACATTATTGCAAAACTTAAGATTTTGCAGCGAAACAAATGCCCGTGTTGTAGCAAAGATTTGGGCGAAAAATACCATTTAGATCACATCATTCCGTTGTCGCTTGGTGGTCTTCATGAGGATGCAAATTTGCAATTGTTGAAATCTTCATGCAATCAGAAAAAATACAACAAGCATCCAATCGACTTTATGCAAGAAAAAGGATTTTTACTATGAGCAAAGCCAGCAGAGACAAAGGCCGCAAAGGCCAGCGCGAAGCCCGCGCACTACTGACCAGCCGCGACTGGAGCGTGGCAGAGCTTAACGGCGGCACGAGCGTGGAGGACTTCATAGCCGTGTCGCCCGATGGCATGTCCTACGCTTGCGAGGTCAAAAACACCGTGGCTATTACCACGGCACACCGAGCGCAAGCGATGGCGCAAGCCAAGGCGCGTAAACTGCCGTGGATGCTGGTGAGCAAGATAGCAGGCTCATCTAGCTGGCTTGTGCAACGCCAGGGCATGCGCCCTGCTGTGTGGCATGAAACAACCGAGGAAACCAAATGACCGACAACCAAGACAAAGCCGATTACATGGCCGCGCAAGCGTTCCTAGCGCAGCCAAGGTGCATCATGTGCGAGCACTACCAAACCGACGGAAAAGCCGCAGCTTGCACCAAGAACGGCCCCATTCCCGTGGAGTTTCTCTACACCCCCAACGATTGTCCAGACTATGAGTACAACATCGTCCCTTTTTAAACCACCTCGACCCGGTACGTCAAAGTTCATCAGCAACAACAAGCTAGCCGACGAAGATGTGCTGGACATACGGAGCAAGTTGAAGCAAAAGGCCAACCTGCTGAAATACATATCCGAGAACCTGAGCGTGGAGGCCATAGCCAAGGAATACAAAATCAGCGTCAGGTCGGTAAAGGGCATCAGTTCCGGCGAGTCTTGGAAGCACCTTCAAGAATAAGGGTTTCACCCTAACAAAAAAACACCGCTTACCAACACATAAGCGGTTTTTTTATGTATGATGCATACCAAGGCGGGCGGTTGTAGGGTTAGCGCCTACAACGAAACAACCTCTTAATCAGTGGTTGCGCTAGGGCAAACCAACACTGCTTCATGTGAGCGCCCGCCTATTCTTCAACCAACCAAGGACTTGCTATGCAGACCCGTAAATTTCCCCGCACGATGAACGAAGCATTCGGCCCCTACGCCAGCGGGCCAATTACCGAGCCCAACGAAAAAATGCCCGTTGCCGACAAGCTGGTGCTGGCCTTCAGCATCGCTGTCGCCGCTGTCATTGTTGCAATGGCCGTTGCAGACTGGTTGCCTGGGGGTGTGCTGTGAGCAAGTTGCAGACCCTGAAAGAGGAACACACCATGCGCCAGGCCATCAAGAAAAAGCCATTCACCGGCGTTGACTGGTCGCACAGCACCAGCCGACCCGGTGCCAACGATCACTTGAAGTACGGCAGCTTGCAGGCCGATGGCAGCATCAAGCCGCACCGCGCACCTATGCATGGCTGCGTGGGTGTGCTGAACGACATGACCCCACATGACCGAGGTGTCAAATGAAACACTGCTTTGAAACATGCCACGAGCCAAGCTGCAACGCTGGTGCACCGTGCAAGAAACTCAAGCGCCGAGTGCGGGCAGGAGAAGCGCAGCCATCCAACTGGGTGGAGATTGAGCCCGACGATAACATGGCTAATCTTCCTATAGATGTGGCAGAGCCTGACCCCATTGCGATCGATCGCACATGGTTTGTGGGCGTTGCGCTGGCCCTGGTTGTGTTCTGGGCTGTTGTGGTGTGGGGGGCTGTGCTGTGACTCAAAAACAACCCGAGTGGGAGCGGCTGGCTGAGGCGTTGGAGTTCTTTTGGGGCCCGTACCAAGGACCAGAAGAACCGAATGAGATGAATGCCGCCGCCGAACTACGTCGCCTAGGAAAAGAAAACGAAGGCTACCGCACCCTGGTTAACAACGCGGTTTCCGGCTTAAAAAACGAGGAAGCCCGCATGGCTGCGGTAACCCACCTAGTCACTCAACTGCACCAAGCCAAGGGCCGCTACCACACGCAAAACGCGCTGTGTGCGCTGTTTGATGCGTTTGGGTTGAGCAATACGAAACCGGAAAGGAAAATGAAATGACACCCGACGAAATCATTGAGGCAGCGCGTGATGCTGGGTTCTGGCAGGAACATACAAACACTTGGATGTGTTCTGGTGAAGACCTCACCAGCTTCGCTGCCCTTGTCCGCAACGCTGCGCTGGAGGAGGCTGCGGTTGTTTGTGAGGCCGTAAGCCAAGAGGCAAATTTGGCATGGAGATCGGCGTATCGCACTCTAGATCAGGGCATTGAACGTGGTGCTGATGACTGCGCCAGCACCATCAGGAAACTAAAGGAAACCAAATGAGCATCGCAGTTTCGCCGATTACCGGAACCATCTATTCAGGGCGAGTAAACCCCAAAACTGATATGTGGGTTGGTAAGAAAACAGATGTGACAAGTGACTTTTTGCGATGCGTCATTGAAAAAGCCAAGTTCCATGGAGGCTGTTTTGAGATACGCGGGTCAAGCGGAACTGTGCATGTTGTAACTGTTGTTCTTGAGAAGGAATGACCATGACCACACACATCGAAGCCATGAAGATGGCGCTGGATGCCATCCGGTCCACTGTGGCCTACAAGCAAGGCGCTGTCATGCTAAACGAGGCAGCGGAGGCACTGACTGAAGCCCTGCGCGAAGCCATCAAAGCGGCAGATGGCTATGTGCTGGTGCCGGTAGAGCCGACGCCTGAAATGATGCGCGCATTCCAAGATCGAATGGTGAGGGAGTTTGGAATAAAAACAACTGCCGGGTATCACGGTCGCGTTTACGCCGCCATGCTCGCCGCAGCCCCGAAAGGAGGTGTGTGATGAATGATCAATGGAGCGAAGTTGCTGCCAACGCCATAGCGCACTGGGCTGAGCAGGCCGGGCAGGCCGCAATATCTGCTGCCAATGAACAGCAACGCCCTTCGGTACTGTTTCGGCCAAAGCTGTCTAAAGACGGCAACCAGTGGTGCGCGTTGCTTGGCAACAACCTACAAGAAGGGTGCGCTGGATTTGGTGACACACCGGCAGACGCTATGTGGCGATTCGACACAGCGTGGTACAAGAAAGGTGGTGCGTGATGACTGAGCAACCCAAAGACATAGTGCTGTCCAACAACGACATGCACCCAGCCGAAGAAATCGCCCATTTGAAAGACTTACTGGGCAAGGCCAACGCGCTGGCTCGCATTCGTGCGGAGCGGATCAAAGAGCTTGAAGCGCAGGCCGGTGCGGAGCCGGTGGCGTGGGTCGTGCTACAAAAAACAGCAGATGAGATTGTCCGTAGCAAATCCTTGTGGAAGCGGTTTATTGACGGGACTCCGCTGGAAAACGACATTGCATGCTGGATGGCAGACTTTGCGGAGCAGTTTTCATCCCACCCACCAGCACGGGTGCCGCTGACGGATGAGGAGCTTAGGATGATCAGCAAGCAGCAAGACCCTGTTGTTGTACTGCACCACAACGTGCTGGCCTTCGCCCACGCCATCATCGCCGCATACGAAGCCAAGAACGGCATAGGGGGTGGCAAATGAGCGACAAGCAACCAAAGGCCATCCAATTGGCAGATAAGCTAGAGTATCAAGCTATCTATGGATCATACAATTGGGATTATGTTGAGCCACTGATGTTAAAGGCTGCAAAAGAACTACGACGCCTGCATATCCAGCGCGACGAGTTGCTGGATTTTATTACCTCTTACCTTGAAAACTACCACAGTGAGGACGGTATGTTTGACTCTAAATACTACGCGAAACGTGCCGCAGAATTAATCGCAAAAGTAAAAACCAAATGAAACCTCAACTACTACCTAAAGATAACCCCGACCTATCTGCCCTTACATACCCTATCTTCGTAAGCCCTAAGTACGATGGTATCCGCTGTGTAACAACTGACGAGGGGCCTAAATCAAGGACTCTTAAAAACATACCTAATAAACACATTTTTAACACGCTATCTAAGTTACAACAAGGTTTTGACGGTGAGCTAATCGTAGGATCACCTACAGATCCAGACGTCTATCGTAAAACCAACAGTGCAGTTATGTCTTACGAAGGGGCTCCAGAATTTAGTTACTATGTATATGACTTCTGGAACAACTTAGGTGTTAGTTACGTTACAAGAGACTACTTACTAAGAAATGCTTCAGGCTACCCTTCTTATATCAGGGTTGTACCTTCTATCCTATGTAACTCTAAAGAAGCTGCTGAAGAGGAAATCATTAAGAACCTAAACCTAGGCTACGAAGGCTCTATCTTACGTAATCCACAAGGTTTATACAAATATGGTAGATGCACCCTAAAAGAAAACAACATATTCAAATACAAACCCTACGCAGATGATGAAGCAGTTATTGTTGGTGTAGAATGTGAATATGAAAACACTAATGAAGCTACTATTAACGAAGTAGGTCTATCTAAACGTACCATCCATAAAGCTAACATGATCCCTAAAGAGTCTCTTGGATCTATTAAAGTTAGCAATGATACTTGGGGTTACTTCAACATTGGATCAGGTTTTGCGCGAGAAGAAAAAACCTTACTATGGGCTCTACATAAAGACCGTAACGAACTAGTAGGTAAAGTAGTTAAGTTTAAGTACTTCCCTATTGGTATTAAAGACAAACCTAGGCATCCTATTTTTCTAGGATTCCGTGACTTAAACATTGATGGATAATATTGTAATGACTATTCTAAAAACTTTTACTAAAACTAAAATTAAACTATCAGCGCTAGAAGGGTACTCTTCTCATGTCGATAAGCTAGCTAAACTAAAAGACACTGGTAATGGGTATGTAATAAAGTTTTACTCATACAATACTGAGAAGCAAGATAAGGTGTTAAAGTTAGATTACGATGAAGCAGCATATCTGCTAGAGATGCTAAAAAGTAAAGTCATCGATGATGATATTTATGTTACCTTAACTAAGGCTTAATTAAATGAAACTAATCAAAACGGTTAAACGCTACGTATCAGGGTCAGACAAACTCTTTGACGTATTATCCTGCAAAGTATCTAACGTAGATATCGTCAAAGATCGCTCTGACCGCAAGACTATCAGCGTAGATGTTGAAGGGGTTAATTACAAAGGACTATACAGTAAGAAAGTCTACGAGTATCTTTGTGAACAAGAAGATCAAGAAGATACTTTAGTGGTCATGTGGCAAGCACCTAAGGGTGACTACATGTTATGCTACTTATGGAAGCTTTGGGAAGAGCAACTAGATGGTTCTAGCACAGACTATTATGTTAAAGAACCTACTGAAGAGCCTGAATCCTTTCTATATCTATGGGTCAATCGTGAGAATGATAAAAAATACTTAGGTAAACACAAAGGAACATTACACGATAGCTACGTATGTAGTTCTGATGCAATGAAGTACGACTTCTTTAATACACCTGAGAAGTTCATTCGTACTATCTTAGCGCAGGGTACTGATGCTGAAATGAGTAACTTAGAAACTACTCTTATCAAAGCTCTTAACGCTTCATCTAGCCCTTTGTTTTATAACCTAGCTAATAACCGTTCATCATGACTAAAGAAGAGTACATCACTAAATGTACCTCTGCTATGTACACCTTCACCCCTGAAGTAGCTAATGCTGCTTTAATCTTTTATCATAGCGAAGTACCTATCGAAGAAGCCCTTAAATACCTAAGCACTCTAAGCAAAAAGCTTAAGCCTAAACGTAAACCCTCACTTAAAAGTAAACATGTCTAAATTCATCCCTCAGATTACTCAAGAAGAATGTGGTGAAGTAATCCAAGCTATCTCGAAGTGTCTACGCTTTGGTCTATTCCAGACGAACCCTAATACAGGGGTCTCTAATAAGGATCACTTAGCAGAAGAGCTAGGACAACTATCCTTTATGATTGAAACCCTTCTAGTAAAATGGGATTTAAACTATAACATCTATCTAGATGCTTGGGAAAAGAAACCTGAAACCCTAAAACAGTACTCTGAATATGAGGTTTAATATGAGTATATCTACAAAAAGAATCTTACTATTTACAGTAGGGATTATAGTATCACTCTTTATTGTTTGGTTAAGTGGTGCAGTAAGTTTTGATACACGAAGCCCAGGATTAGCTATATCATTTGTAGTATCCCTAGTATGTGGAACTTGGCTAGGTGCCTGCCCTTTTCTAAAACATTAATTACTATATAACATGACCACCTTAGAACGTAAACTAGCAACCATCCGTACTATCTCTGACATTAAACCTATTGAAGGGGCTGACTTAATTTGTACCTACATCGTAGATGGATGGCAAGTAGTAAGTAAAGTAAATGAATTCTTAGTAGGATCTCCTGTAGTATTCATCGAAGTAGACTCTTGGGTTCCACATGAGCTAGCACCCTTCCTAAGTAAAGGTAAAGAGCCTCGTGAATATAAGGGTATTAAGGGTGAAAAGCTACGTACAGTTAAATTAAAAAAGACCCTTTCACAAGGTCTAATCCTACCTATGTCTGTACTACCTCAAGATCAAGAGTACTGCTTAGGTGGTGACGTTACTAACACTCTTAACATCATCAAATGGGAGCAAGAGCTACCAGCTAACCTACGTGGTAATGCTAAAGGTACCTTCCCAACGTTCATCCCAAGAACTGACCAAAATCGTATTCAAAACGTATACCCCATAATGTATCAAGGTAAATATGCTAATGAGACATTTGAAGTAACAGAAAAATTAGATGGTTCCTCTATCACTATCTATAAGCATGAAGGTACTATTGGTGTGTGTTCTCGTAACATAGACTTAAAAGATGAACTAGATAACACTTTCTGGAAGGCGGCTCATGAAAGTGGTATCATTGAGTGGTTACAAGAAAGTACTGTTGATAACCTAGCTTTCCAAGGTGAGTTAGTAGGCCCTGGTATCCAAGGTAACTCTTATGAACTAGATAATCATACCATCTACTTATTTGATATCTTTGATATTAAGCACCAACAGTACTTACATCCTGCATTCCGACGAAGCTTCTTCCAAGAACACCTAGTATTTACTAATATCCAACATACCCCTATTGTACATACTAGCTCAGAAATCGAACCCCTAGATACAATGTTAGATAACGCTAATGGATCTAGTCAGCTAAACCCTAAAGCTAAACGAGAAGGTTATGTATTCAAATCTAACTCTAATCCTAGTAGGTCTTTCAAAGTAATCTCTAATGAGTGGTTACTAAAATCTAAGGAATAATATGAATTACCTCCCTAATAAATATATTAAGTACTTAATGTCTGTAGCTGAACTAACGGCAGAACAGTCCTATGCTAAAGATCGTAAAGTAGGTGCTGTTATTGTAGCTAACTTCGACACTATCATTAGTGCTTCCTATAATGGGACCTATCCAGGACTTCCTAATGAAACAGAGGTAGATGGTAAGACATTACCTTCAGTCTATCATGCTGAAGAAATGGCTATCTTAAAAGCAGCTAAGCTAGGAGTACCTTTAGCAGGTACTACTATGATCTGCACACTTAGCCCTTGTATCAACTGTGCTAAGATGATTGCTGGCTCTGGTATCTATCATCTGATCTTCAAAGAAGTACATAAGCGTACAGAGGGTCTAGAATTTCTTCGCGAGACAGGTATACTAACAACACTATGGAACTCATCTTCATCCTAATAGGTGTCTTCGCTGTATTCCAATCAGTAGTTATCTCAGAACTAACTGGCGAAATACAACATAAGACCCTTTACATACAACAACTACTAGAAAACCTATCTACAAAGGACCCTAATGTCAAAATATTCAGCTAAAGAATCAACTAATTTCAAAATCAATGTATCCTTTGTAGCACCTTTAGAAGACCCTCTTAAAGATTTATTGTACTTAATCCTACAAGACTATTGTGATCGATTCAAAGTATCAGTATTACCTCACTACAAAGATGTTCGTATCAATCTTTGTGGCTACATGAAACCTAGTGGTGATATATCAGGCCAAATGGGTTGTACTATTGAAAGTAACTTTGGATTTATGATCCAAGTAAGAGACCCCTTCTTAGATGAAGAAGAAGACTCTTATGTAAATGATATCACAGTATACTCCTACTTAGATACTATCTGTCATGAGCTAGTACATCTATGCCAACACTTAACTGGTCGTAAGGGTATTCACTTAAGGATTCCTTATGATAAAAATGATGAAGAAGATTGTTACTTCTTTGATCCTGTAGAAGTAGAAGCTAGAGTACTACAAGGATACTATTCTTGTAAGTATGGTCTTGACACTATCATCGACAAAGTACTAACTATTCAAGATACAGATAATAAAACACAAGACATCGAACTATAATATGGCACATGTATTTGATATTGAGACTGATGGCCTCTTAGATACAGTAAGTAAAATCTACTTATTGACTATCGAAGATACCGACACAGGTGAGCTATTAGAATTCTCTGATTATGATGAATCACTACCTAGCCTTGACGCTGGGTTAAAGTATTTATCATCATGTAGGATTCTTGTAGGTCACAATATTATTGGCTATGACTTAGTCGTACTTAAAAGACTTAAAGGATGGAAACCTTCTAAGAACCAAGTTATCTATGATACTTGGATTATGTCCCAGACACTACGCTTCAAGCGGGATCATCTACATGGTCTTGAAGGTTGGGGTAAGTATCTAGGATTCCCTAAGCTAGAGCATAATGATTGGTCTAAGTACTCTCAAGAGATGAGGACTTACTGTCGTCGAGATGTAGGTCTTAACGTTAAAGTCTATCAACACCTAGTAGAAGAAGCTAAACGAACTATAACTATCAACCCACTCTTCAAAGAGGGTCTACGTATTGAGATGGAGTTTGAGATCATCGAATCAGAGATCCGTGAAAAGGGTTGGGTCTTCGATATGGATGCTGCTTTAAAGCTCTTAGATACGTTCAATAACGAAATGACGCGTATTGAAAATATCGTCAACCCTAAAATCGGACACATCTGTATTAAAGTAGATGGCCCTGATGAACCTAAACAACCTAGTTGGCGTAAAGATGGGTGCTATAATGCCGTTATGTGTAAGTACTTTGGTATTGACCCTACTACAGGTAAAGATCCAGAGACTAGGTTGGTAGACGGCCCCTATAGTAGAGTAGAGTTCAGTCAAGGAGATCTTGGATCTGATAAGGTACTTAAGGCTTACTTGTATAGTATCGGATGGGAGCCTGATGAATGGAACTATGAAAAAGTAGGTCGAGAGTTCATCAAGAAGAGCCCTAAGTTAACTGATACTTCTTTAGAAAAGTTAGGTGAAGTAGGTACCCTTATATCTAAGTACAACACAATCAAGAATCGAAGAGGTATCTTAAATGGATGGATTGAAAATGCTCAAGAAGATGGTCGTCTGCATGGTCGTATGTGGACTATTGGTACTCCCACTTTCCGCTGTAGACATGAAGTCGTCGCTAATCTACCGTCCGTTGACGCAGATTACGGTAAGGAAATGCGAGGACTACTGATATGTGAACCGGGTAAAGTAATCGTAGGTGCTGATA
>OGVW01000053.1_pt1 | contig 12761 bp, 16 predicted proteins | sample 1575821 | NCBI WGS metagenome assembly OGVW01 (sample SAMN07581525, study PRJEB24739) | freshwater metagenome | place: Singapore | collected 2015-01
TGATATGGTATATATAAAAGCATTCGACAAAAACGGTAATACTTTATTACCTCAATTTTGGGGGTATTATAAAAATAAAAATGAATTCCTTAAAAGGATATTCCATGGAGGGCTTAGCCTCCTGTATGATGATTATTTAGTAGAAATCCCTGAAACAGAAAAAGATAAAGACGACTTCTACGACATTTGGAGTAAACAAAATATGAACGATAGTATTATTGACAACAACCCTAAAACCTTAGCTGCACAATCTAAACCAAAGGTATCCGATGTCCCGCCTGTTGCTTTGTTTGCTCTCGGCGCTGCTATGTCTGATGGCGCTACTAAATACGGTCGATTTAATTGGCGAGATACGTCAGTTACTGCATCAGTCTTCTACGATGCGATCCTCCGACATCTAACCGCATGGTACAATGGTGAAAACCATGCACCCGACAGTAAAGTACATCATCTTGGCCACATTATGGCTAGCTGCGCTATTCTTCTTGATGCAGAACGTCATGCTGTCTTTAATGATGATCGTGATAGTCGTGACCCTCGTCCAAATGCTAAGCCAGAATGGATGGATGTAGAATGACAACATGGAGATGCTTTAATTGCTGGCATCTTTGGGAAACATATGAACCAAGATGCGATGGTCGATGCCCTAAATGCGGAAAATGGTTATAATATGAAACCACAACTCCTCTGTAAAGACAACCCTAATCTAGACACCCTCCACTACCCTGTTTGGGTACTGCCTAAACTAGACGGTATTCGTTGTGTTGTCGATGATGGTGTACCTCTAAGTCGTACACTAAAGCGTATCCCCAACAAACATGTACAAGCAGAGTTTGCCAAATACCCATACTTACATGGTGCTGATGGTGAACTGATTGTAGGTGATGTTACTAGTAAAAGTGTCTACCGAGATACTAACTCCTTTGTAATGGCCCATGATAAAGTAGGTGAGTTTAAATACTACATCTTCGATGTGTGGTCCTCCGAAAGAGCATATTACCATAGGGCTTACCAGCTAGACGAGTGGATCCGGCAAGAGAAATTACCTAATTTTTGTGAAGTAGTGGGTAGACATCTCTGCTTTACACCTGAAGAAGTACTTCAATGGGAAGAGATCTTTCTTGATGCGGGATATGAGGGCATCATCATCCGTAATCCTAATGGTATGTACAAATTCGGTCGTACCACTATGAAAGAACAAAATGCCTACAAGTTCAAACGATACATCGACGATGAAGCAGTTATTGTACGTGCAGAGCCTGAATATGAAAACACAAATGAAGCGTTTACCAACGAATTAGGTCGTACTGCCCGTAGCGTTGAAATGGCAGGGTTAAAAGCTAAAAACTCTCTTGGCGCTTTAATTGTTAGCCACGACACATTTGGTATGTTCTCTATCGGAACTGGTTTTGATGCTCAACAACGTAAAGACTTATGGGAACTACATCAAAAAGAAGGATTACATAATTTAGTAGTTAAATTCAAATACTTCCCTGTGGGTATCAAAGATAAGCCCCGGCATCCTGTATTTCTAGGATTCCGTGATATGGAGATTGATGGGTAAATATATGACATACGAAATTGAACAATCAACTGTAGTCAAAACTAAATCGGGTTACAAAGTAGTAGCCAAATGCGGATACAATCCAGGCGTAGATCTGCTCTGTAAAATGAAGGATACAGGTAACGGATATATTTTTAAATTCCCTAGTTATAATAGCGTACAACAAGAGAACTATATTTGTATGGACTACGATGAGGCAGAATATATTTGGCAGATCTTAGATGAGTACTTCTCAAAAAGTTAACTGGCCAGACCTAACCCTGCCACCTATAAACCTTTGGAATGCACCTAAAATGACCAGCCAATTTGCAGTAACAGTAACGTTCTTCATTAGCAGAGATGATGTCGGATGCCATGATGAAGATCATGCATACAATATTGTAGAAGTATTCCTCAAAGAAGTAGCCGATGAAGATACTATTCTAAGTGATTATTGTATTAATGAAGTGGAAGCTATCAATGTTTAAAACTAAATACAGAGCAAGGTGTCGTGAGTGGCATCCTCATGCCGTATCCTGTTTTGCTTATATTGATAAACAAACTTGGTATGGTCTATGGAAGCAAATAGGCTATGTGCTAGTATTAGTTGATACCGATAGGGATATTAATAATTTCTTAAACAAAGCTATTAAGCAATATAAAGAAAAGATCGTAACAAAAGAATTCACCCTATGACCCAATACATCCCTGAAATTACTGCCGAAGAATGTGCAGAAGTAATCCAAGCTATTACTAAGTGTCTTCGGTTTGGTCTTGATCAAGTGCATCCTGAAACAAATATCAGCAACAAGGAACAACTTGAGACTGAAATCGGTCAACTCCGTCGTATGTTAAACATGTTAGAAAAAGAATGGAATCTAGATAATGAAAACATATACGATGCTTATATGATCAAAAGTAGAGCACTAATGAAGTACGCTCAGTACGAAATACCTCGTCATCCAGTAGAAGTCGGCAGTTAACCAGCCGGAACCTAATCCTAAAGAGAGCTATAATTCATCATAACCTAATTAAAGTTACTTATAAGTTACTTTATCCTTCAAAAGATACAAACAAGATACTCATATGAACATTGATCGTCAATTAGCTACAATCCGTCGTATTTCTTCCATCGAACCGATCCCCAACGCAGACGCTATTGAATTAGCTCGTGTTGATGGTTGGCAGGTGGTGGTAAAGAAAGGTGAGTACCACCCAAATGACCTTGCTATCTATTGCGAGATCGACTCGTGGATTCCATATGAGTTAGCCCCATTCCTAAGTAAAGGTAAAGAGCCTCGCGAGTTTAAAGGTATTCAAGGTGAGCGTCTTCGCACTATTAAGCTACGAGGAGCACTCAGTCAAGGGCTTTTGTTGCCCTTGGACAAAGACTTTGAATCACCAGTAGTAGGCCGTTGTGACGGTTATTTCCGATATGTTGAAGAAGGTGACTCTGTAGATGACTTCTACGGTATCATCAAGTACGAGAAAGAGCTTCCTGCTAATCTACGCGGTAAAGCTAAGGGTAACTTCCCAGACTTTATCCCTCGTACTGACCAAAATCGTATTCAAAACGTATGGCCAATATTTAAAGATGCCCTTGATACCTTTGAAGTAAGCGAAAAGCTAGACGGTAGCTCTATCACTATCTACCACAAAGACGGTCTTGTAGGTGTATGTTCTCGTAACCTAGATCTAAAAGATGAAGGCGAAAATACTTTCTGGAGTGCAGCTAAAGCAATGCTTGTCCCTGATAAGCTTATTACCTTTAATCGTAATATCGCTTTGCAAGGTGAGTTAATCGGCCCCGGGATCCAAGGTAACCCTTACAGTTTAGGAGCACATCAAATCCGTTTCTTCGATATCTGGGATATTGATAAACAAGAGTACATGAGTAGCCACATGCGACTACTAACACTAGCACAACTAGGATATTCTATGTGTGAAGCTCCAATCCTAGGGTATTTTAACTTACCTAAAACACTAGAAGAACTCTTAGTAGCAGCAGAATCACCTTCAATCCTAAACCCTATCGCTGAACGCGAAGGACTGGTCTATAAGTCTACATCCAACCCGATGCGATCATTTAAAGTGATCTCTAACAAATGGCTACTAAACGAGAAATAAATCATGTTAACGGTCGGTAAACTAGAAGTAACTGGGTATGGTTTGAAGACAACGGCCAATCAGAATCAGATTACTATAAGCTAAAACCCGTAGTAGTTTTATCATGAAATCACAGCAATCATGGGACAATTTCTACATGTCCCTCGTAGATAAAATCGCCGAACTATCCTATGCTGAAGACAAAAAAGTAGGTGCTCTTGTAGTTAAGGATGGTAACATCATTTCATTCTCTTACAATGGGACAGCCCCCGGACGTAACAATAGCACAGAGGCTAACGGTCGTACACTCGACGAAGTGTACCATGCAGAGGCATCTGCCTTACACAAGCTTGCTAAATCAGGGGTATCACCGCACGGAGCTACTGTCTACTGTACAATGGCCCCCTGTATTCACTGCGCTAAAATTATTTACGCAAGTGGAGTCACGCGGGTGGTCTACAAAACACCGTACAAAGACATGTCTGGTGTAGACTTCCTATCGAGCCTTGGCGTAGCTGTTAACACAGAAAATAACCATGCCTACCTCATCCCTGAGGATCAACTAAAAAATACAGGATTACTTAATGGACTTAGCAACAACCCTATTGGTCGGGTCATTAGTAGCGATTGGCCTCTACAACACCTACCTTTTAAATGTGGTATCATCGCTTAAACAACAGCTATCTACGGCACATGAAATGATAACCCAATTAGCACAAGAGTGCCAAGACCTAGGTTCAACCAACGTAAAGGTATTCCGTGAAAACACTCCCGAGTAACATCACACTCAACATCGTTACAATTGCTCCTATTGAAGAAGCAGTTCGTAATACGTTCATTGATATCCTCAAAGACTACGCTAACCGTACAGGAAAGAAAGTCACTAAAAAGAAAGTTACTGTAGGTATCTGCTTTATTGAAGACAGTGCTGAGGGTATGGATGGTACTCTCGGTACTTCCTTTGATGGTGGTAATCGTATCATGGTTCAGGTACGGGATCCTTATATGGATGAGGATGCCCCTGATGAGAATGACTATGCAACACTCATGCTGTTGAATGTCCTCTCGCATGAGCTTGTCCACGTATGCCAGTACTTAACTAATAGTCCAGGTATCCCTCATAAAATCAAGTACGATAAAAAAGATTCTTTTGAATCCTACTTCTTCGAGCAACGTGAACTAGAAGCACATATCCTCGAACCACTATACGCTCAGAAGTATGCTTTCACCAACTTCAAAGAGCTAACTCTACAACGTGAAATCCTAGACGAAGACGAACGATAATATGGCATTAGTATTTGACATCGAGACGGATGGTCTCTGGCCTGAAGTGAGTAAAGTATGGCTACTATGTACTGAAGATACTGATACTGGTGAACAGAAGCAGTACTCAGATTACGACCCTAGCCTACCTTCCTTGCAAGAAGGTCTGTCTGCATTATATCAAGCAAAGATCTTAGTTGGCCATAACATCGCTGGCTATGATCTGATGGTCTTAGAATACTTACTTGATTGGGTTCCTAATGAATCAGCAATCATTTATGACACTTGGATTATGTCCCAAGTACTACGCTTCAAACGAAGTCACCGCCATAGTCTGGCAGGGTGGGGTGAATTCTTAGGGTCTCCTAAGTTAGATTTCGAAGCCTTTGATTCATACTCACCTGAGATGCTGACATATGGTATCCAAGACGTAGCACTAAACGTTCTTGTATACAAGCATCTTGTTGAAGAGGCCAAAAAGACAATCCAGATCAACCCACTCTTTAAAAAGGGTTTATGGGTTGAAATGGAGTTTGCGCGTATCGAAGCAGAGATTCGTCGTAAAGGGTGGGTCTTCGATATGGATCGTGCTAAAGAACTTCTTGCTGAGATGAACAGCAAGATGTCTGTCATTGAGAATGAAATCAATCCTCAGATCGGTTATGTCTGCTGTAAAGTAGATAAGGCAGATGAGTATAAAGAACCAACATACCGAAAGGATGGTTACTATGTGGCTACTCTCGCTAAGTACTTTAATATTGATGCTTCAACAGGAACTGATGCAACCAATCGCTTGGTTGATGGAGCCTATTGCCGAGTCGAATTTGAACCCGGAAACCTCTCATCAGACAAAGTTCTAAAAGCTTGGCTTTACTCTATTGGGTGGCAGCCAGACGAGTGGAACTATGAGCGAGTAGGTCGTGAATTCATCAAAAAATCCCCTAAACTAACTGACAGTTCACTAGAACTATTAGGTGATATTGGAAAGAAAATCAGTGAATACAACACTATTAAAAACCGCCGTGGAATCCTTAATGGATGGATCCAAGAAGCGGAACGTGACGGTCGCCTACATGGTCGGATGTGGACTATTGGCACTCCAACTTTCCGTTGTAGGCATGAAGTCGTTGCCAACCTTCCGTCAGTCGGAACTATGTACGGTGAAGAAATGCGAAGCCTACTTGGATGCGAACCCGGAACTGTTATCGTCGGTGCTGACTCAGCAGGTAACCAAATGCGGGGTCTGTGCCACTATATTGGTAACGATGAATTCACTAATGAGGTAATCAATGGGGATGTCCATCAACGAAATGCGGATGCACTTGGCGTTACGCGCAAACTGGCTAAGCCATTTCTATATGCGTTTCTCTTCGGTGGAGGTGCAGGAAAGCTTGGTCTCATTCTATCGGGGAAACGTGATGCAAAAGTTGGGCAAGAGGCTATTAATAAATTTGAACACTCAATTCCCGGGCTTAAACAGCTACGTGACTCCTTATCAAAGAGCTATGAAACTACGACTGAGCGATTCGGTAAAGACAAAGGCTTCATCCGAGGTCTCGATGGCCGAATCATCTTCGTAGAATCACCTCACCAAGTACTTAACTACCTACTACAAACTGCTGAAGGTATCACCTGTAAAGCGGCTGCAGTATACATGAAGCAAAAACTTAAAGAGCTTAACATCCCACACTACTTCAGTATCCATTACCATGACGAAATGGCTGTTGTTGTAGATAAACAATATGAAGAACAAGTAAAAGCACTAGCCATTGAAGCATTCACCGAAGCGCCTAAATGGTTCGGAGTTGAATGTATGGGTGGTGACGCTAAATCAGGAATCAATTATGCAGAGGTCCATTAATGACTGACTTAGTAATCATTGACGCAGACAGTATTCTATATACTGTTGGTTGGGTTGAGCCTTCTCCTGCTAAAGGACGAGCCTCTGTTAAAGCAAGTATCAAAAAGATCATGGAGGACACTGAAGCAGATACTGCTATGGTGTTTGTCAAAGGATCTAACAACTTCAGGTTTCAAGTAGACATCGAATACAAGGCCCATCGGGGTATTGATCCTGACAAGAAAAAGCGAGTAGACATCCTCTACGAGTTCGCCCGGGAAGAATACACTGTATGTGATGATGCCGAAGCAGATGATTATTGTGGTATCTACGCTACTAAAGCTACTGCCGAAGGTAAGTCCGTTGTGATTGCTCATATGGACAAAGACCTTGACATGCTACCCGGCTATCACTACAACTTCCGCAAAAAGGAATCTTACCAGACATCTGTAGAGGAGTCTTATAGATTCCTCATGCAACAACTACTGACAGGTGATGCCGCAGACAACATCAAAGGTATTCATCGTTTAGGTCCAGTTACTGCTAAGAAAATCCTTGATCCAGTACCTGTACACTTGTTGTATCCTACTGTAATCAACACATGGAAAACTAAGCAGCCGGAAGACTGGCAAAATAATTTCTGGAAGTGTGCTAATTGTATCTTCATCCGTACTGATGAAGCCGATTTGAGACCTTTAACTATGGATGAACTTAATGAACGATTTACTTGGTCAACAGACCTACGGTCATTGGACTTACCACAAGAAGCCATTCAACCCTGAGGACTACTACGGATTCATCTATCGTATTACGTTCCTTCTTACTGGTGAGCAATACATCGGCAAGAAAACGTTTTACACATGGAATCGTACAGGTACTAAACGAGGTAAGGAATCCAACTGGAAAACCTACACATCATCGTCTAAAGAAGTTAATCAACTGATTGACGAGTACGGCATAGAGTGCTTTGAGTTTGAGATCCTTACCTTATGCTGCACTAAAGGTTGTTGGTCTTATGCAGAGAACAATATCATGCACAAGCTCGATGTGCTCACTGCAGTGGATGATCATTGGGGTATGAGGCGGTACCTAAACCGAAGGATTAACGCTACTCAATGGGTACCCAAATTCTGTAACGCTATTATTAATATTAATCAATTGGAAAATGAAGAACGAAAAGAACAAGTATCGGTATGTAGAGGATGACTTCGAGGAATACAACCCGAAGAAACAGTACCGTGATGAATATAGTAAAAAGAAACAGACTCAAAAGCAAGCTAAAGATCGTCGTCAATGGGTGCGAGAGCACAAAGAAGAACGTGACTATTGGAATTAAATATGTTTAAAACATTTACTGAAGCTGTTTTTAAAAGCGAAACACTAATCAATCTCAAAGAGGTTGCTTTTATTCGCCCGTCTAGTGACCCTGAAAGGTGTTTTGTACAATTAAGTAGTGGTGTAGGGTACAACCTAGAATATCCTTATGAAGAACTCAAAGCAATTCTACTTGGTATGGTGGATTAAATGGCTCAGTGGATATATGATTCTTGTCCTAAGTGCGGTAGTAGCGATGGTCTGGGTTATAAAGATGGTGATGAATATGGACATTGTTTTGTCTGCAGTGAATCAACTAAGCTTGACGGTAGTGTAACTGAAACTAAACGAAAGAAACCTGTGAGTAAATCAACACAAGATACCTTTGACCTTGATCAGATTCATGCACTAGAGTCTCGTGGATTCCAAGAACGAGGTATTAAAAAGGTAGTGGCTGAACACTTTGGTGTTAAAGTAGAGTATGACGAATCAGGTAATATCATCAGCCATTTTTACCCTTATACTAAAGACCGTCAGGTCGTAGCATATAAGCAGCGATCTCTACCTAAAAAGTTCCAGACTCATGGTGACTTCAAAGACGTAGAACTCTTTGGTACTAATGTCGCATCAGGTAGCCGGTACATCGTTATCACTGAAGGTGAGCTTGATGCTATGTCTGTGGCACAAGCTATCTATGACAAGTATACTAAATTCTACCCCGTAGTATCTCTGGCTAGTGCATCTCAAGTAAAGCAGCTAATTAATCAACGTGATTGGCTACGTACCTTTGAGAAAGTAATCTTGATGCTTGATCAAGATGAACCTGGCAAAAAAGCTACTGAAGAAGCTTGTCGTATTGTAGGCTTCGACAAGGTATACGTAGCTAAGCTACCCCGCAAAGACCCCTCAGAAGTACTTACCCAAGACGGTTCAGCTGTATTAATGTCTGCTGTGTTTGATGCACAGCCTTACAGTCCTGCGGGTATTGTAAAAGGGGAAGCTATCTGGGAACAGTTCAAGCGGAGGAAGAGCACTGTATCTGTTCCTTATCCTGACTGTCTTGCTGGATTAAACTCTAAACTAGAGGGTATGCGTGAAGGTGAGATTGTACTGTTCACTTCTGGTACTGGCTCTGGCAAGAGTACAGTCATCAAAGAAACAGTACTGGAGATTCTGAGCAAAACAGACTCTAAAGTAGGTATGGTTAGTCTTGAAGAGTCAGTAGGTGACACCGCTGAGAAATTCATTGGCATGGCTATCCGTAAAAGCCCTAGGGACGATACGGTTACTGAAGAAGAGTTATACTCGGGTTTCCAGAAAGTCTTCGGTGATGAGCGACTGATTCTACTTGATCATCAAGGTAGTGTATCCGATGAAAGCCTTACTGATAAGATCGAGCATCTTGCCCTGATCGGATGTAAGTACATCATCTTAGATCACATCACTATTGCCGTATCAGAAGGTGCTGATGGTAAGACAGGTAATGAAGCAGTTGATTATGTAATGAGTGAGCTACTAAAGATCACTAAGAAACATAACATCTGGCTAGGTATTATTAGTCACCTACGCAAAGGTAACAGTCAACAAAAACCTTTCGAAGAAGGTCGTCTACCTTCTCTCGATGACATCAAAGGCTCTGGCTCTATCAAGCAAATCTGTTTTGACATTATTGCCTTTGCCCGTAATATGACCGCAGAAGATGTCAATGAAAGGAACACTATTAAGTTTCGCGTATTGAAAGCCCGATTCACTGGTGATACTGGTGACTGTGGTAGCTGCAAGTATGATCCTACTACTGGACGTCTTGCTAAACTAGATGTAATGGATTTTGTATGATTGGCGAATTCTATACAGTAGTATTTATGATATTCATAGGAATATTAGGATTCATTATAGCAGCAGTACTAATAGCTGCACTTCTAATGTGCTCTGACAGCCTTAAAATTAATTAAATAAAACATGTTTCCACAAGAGTATCTAGAACAACGTGTTGGTAAAGTTGTCCTTAACAGTGACAAGATCTTTAATGAAGGTGCTAGACTACTTGCAAACTACCCTGACTGGCGTGACCAGTTGGGGTCTATTATCGAGATGGCATGGGACACCCTCATGCGGTACTGCATCCGTAATAAGAGTGCTACCTATAGTGCAGCTGTCAAGCTGACCTTTGCAAGTGACCTCATCGGTAAGAAGATTGCTAAGACAATTGGTGTTGATCATACCAACATCAAGAACACCCTTAGCCTAGGAGATCTGCTGCTAGAGACCTTCTTGCAAGACAACCTAGTAGAGATCTACCGTGAGTACGAAGGTATCAAAGCACCCTACATGGTGCGTATCACTAACCAAAGTGATGATATCAAACCTGTACTCATTGGTACTTCCTTCGAGCCACTAACACCTATTACAGGTCTTCACAGCGACTTAACTAAAGAACCCTTCATCAAAGGATGGTCCGACAATAGACTCTTTAAACAATTCCTCAATACCAACTTCATTCGTGCGTTAGAGAACCTGCGTAATCAGCAATGGGAAATTAATACGCGGATCCTTGAAGCTGCGCAATACAATCCTGCACCTAAAACACTTGAGCTAGTCGATAGCGATGGGGAGATCCATACTGTAGACGTAACACAACCACTACCACGTCTACGTAAGACAACTCATCTTGACGGAACACCCTTCCTAGGTAATGCAGATCCTAAGCTACAACGTCTGTTCAGTAAACACTTCGAGTACAATCAAGTGATTACTAAAGCAGAAATGGTTATTGACAATGGTGGTAAGTTCTTCCAAGAAGTCTCATGTGATTATCGGGGTAGGGTGTACTATGCAGAGTCCTTTCTAGAGTTCCAAGGTGGGGACTTAGCTCGTAGCCTCTTCTTGTTTGCTAATAAGAAGAAAGTCACTGAGCAAGGTTTCCGGTGGATGCTAATCCATGCTGCTAACTCCTACAATAAGAGCTTCCATGTAGATGAGCTACCAAGCTACTTCACTACTGACTACAAAACTTATCTGCAAGGAGAGGGTCTTGATACGATCAGTCTAGATAAGATGACCTTAGAAGATCGTAGGTTGTGGGCAATCAATAACTTGATCTTCATCACAGATACCGCCTTCCATGAGAAGGTTTGTAGTGAGGCAGAAAAACCTTACGCTTTCCTTGCTGTGTGCTATGAAATCAGGGATTATCTCAATGCTACTAAAGCCAAGAAAGAATACTACTCAGGGCTACCTATCCCTGTAGATGGTTCTAATAATGGGTGGCAGCACTTAGCAGCTATGTCTAAGGACAAGCAAGCTGGTGCATTAGTGAGCCTAACTAACGTACCTATCCAGCAAGACTTCTATGTAGCTGTAGCCAAGGACTTAATCCGTCTTATGCCTGAATGGTTTGATGGTCGTGATATTCCTATGAAGCATATCCGCAAAGGTATTGCCAAGCGAGGGAGTATGACCCGGGCTTATTCAGCAGGTAAACAACGTATTGCAAAGAACATGTATGATGATTGTCACGTAGAAGGTTTCACAATCAAGTACAATATCACTGAAGAAGATACTTCAAAGTTAGCAGACAACCTTATCAGGGCAATCAATCAAGTATGTGCCGGTCCTTTAAAAACCACTAAGTACCTACAAAAGATTGCCGAACATGAGCTGAACTGTGGAAGAAATACACTTGAATGGACTACCCCTAGTGGATTTCCTGTGGTGTATAAGTCATTTTTACAACATGAAAGAAAACAACGTGGCACTATCAAAGGTATTACAGGTAATAAAGACGGGCGTATCATGCATGTGGTTCGGGTGGATGTGCTCACAAAGGAAGGAAATGAAAAGGTTCCTTGCCGAAGATCGTTCGCATCTGGAATCTCTCCTAATTTTGTGCATAGCATGGATGCTGCTCATATGGCAAATACTATTGTCGCTTTCGGCGGCAGTTTTGCTGCTGTGCATGATTCCTTTAGTACTCATGCGGATGATGTGGACTTCCTGCAAGAAGTTACTAAGCAAACTTTCATCGCGCAATACGACGTCGAAAACTTCTTCGATGTGATTGATGAAATGTTAATGCTGAATAAAGATTCATTCGCCGTAAATCAGCCTACGTTAGGTAAACTAGATGTTAATGAGGTGTTAAACAGTGACTATTTCTTTTGCTAATAAAAAAGTTATCATTGCAGGGAGTCGGAACCTTAATGATTACCTTTGGATGGATCATTGGTTGTACAAAATAACCCAAGACGGACAAATCAAATTTGAAGTAGTTTCAGGGATGGCAAAAGGTATAGACTCAATGGCGGTTGAGTGGGCTAAAAGGAATGGCTATACATGGAAAGAATTTCCTGCTGATTGGTCTCTTGGTAAAGGAGCAGGTCACATTCGTAATAGGCAAATGGCAGAATATGCCGATCTACTAATCGCCTTTTGGGATGGTAAATCTAAAGGAACACTAAACATGATTAATACCATGAAGTCACTTGGTAAGCATGGTAAAGTAATAACTTGGATAAATCAGCCACCACCATTCTAGACGGATCCTAATAGGACATCCCTTAAATAAAATACCCTCATTAAGAGGGTTTATTAATCATAACAACAATATAAACAAGGATATATTTAAATGAACGCATATCAGGAATTCATCGCCAAGTCACGTTACTCTCGTTTCCTAGCTGAAGAAAATCGTCGTGA
>OGVW01000054.1_pt1 | contig 12708 bp, 13 predicted proteins | sample 1575821 | NCBI WGS metagenome assembly OGVW01 (sample SAMN07581525, study PRJEB24739) | freshwater metagenome | place: Singapore | collected 2015-01
AGATCAGTTTCTTATAGAAATCTTGGACTTCTTAGAGGTGCTGGTAGAATTTTTGAATTCAGAATAAGTGATTTAGTTAGATTTAGAATTGATTTTTGTACTTTAAATCAAAAACAAGAGTAACATTTAATGACTGTAAGACTTCCTAGATTGCCTGTTAATTGGAAAGAACAGCCTCAATTGTTCGAAAGATATTGGGACGAAACACTTTTCCAAATTGAAAAAACTTTGAATACTATTTTAGATATTCCTATCATTCAACAGGCAGTTCTAAATGCGCAGGCAGCAGCGTCTGCTGCTCAAATTGCTGCTGATACAGCTCAAAATGTAGCTGATTCTCAAGTAGCTGAAACAAGTCTTGTTAACAGTTATGCTGACGGAAGTTCAATTATTTCGTCTGATTCTGCTGGTAATATAGTTATTTCTACCCATACTCGTAAATACGGTAATGGTTCTTCTGTTTCAGTAACAGGTTCAAGTATTTCAACAGGTGCTGCTAGTGGAAGCGTTATTCGTATTTATTACGATGATCCTACAAGAGCAGGTGGAGCAGTTACATATCAATACACTATTGATCCTGCTACTCCGCCTGTTCAAACAGGAAATAGACATGTTGTAGGAGCAGTCAGCGTTCCTGTTTCTGGTACTAGTTCAGGAAAACCTGTCAGCCCTCCGGGTTATATCGACCCTAATCTTTTGTAAAGGATTTTTTACTTGGCTACAAAACTATATTATAATCCTTTTGTACCAGCTTTTTCTAATATTGGTGTGCCTATTGCTGAGTCTAAGCTGTATTTTTACTACACTTTGACAAACACTTTAGCTCCTATTTATTCTGATGCTGCTGCATCTGTCCCGCTAACCAATCCTGTTGTTGCGAATCTTGCAGGTAAATATCCGGATATTTATCTTGATGAATCTGTTGTTTATAGGATTATTCAGACAGATAAAAACGATGCTCAAATCGGGGATGAAGTAGACCCTTACATACCCGGACAAGCTATGAAAGGCGAACCGGGTCCTGCTGGTAATGTTGCTGCTAACCTAACGCAACTTAAAACTCAAAATCCTACAGATGTGGCAGTTATCTATGATGGTGCTATTTATGTTTGGACGTTAGGTAATTTCACTGGTAGAGCTAATGATGTGACGATTGTTCAGTCAGCATCAACCCCTATTACTACAGGTGCTTGGGTAAGATCAAAAAGCTTTATTACTCCGCAAATGTTTGGGGCCAAAGGTGATGGTGTTACTGACGACTGGGCTGCTTTCACTGCTGCCCGTACTGCAGCTAATGGTAATAAAATTTATGTTCCTGCTGGCACATATAAATTCACTAAAGCATTTACTTCTTCCGAAGATTTGTACATGGAAGGTGACGGCGAAGATACCGTCCTAGATTTTTCGGGCACTATCACTGGTGGTAATTATGCTGTTGATGCTGTAGGTACAGCTACGCTTATTCAAACATTAAGTGGTACTCAAAACGAAGGATCAATGACTGTTGTATTTACTTCAGCGCCTTCTTTGAGTGTTGGCGACGTATTTGTTATTCATAACCCAACATCTTTTTCGTGGTCTGGTTTTAGAACAGATTATCAAGCAGGAGAATGGTGCGAAGTCGAGAGTATTGTAGGAAGCACTGTTACACTTAAAAGCCCTTTGTATGACACATACGTAGGTACTAGTGTTAATGTTTATAAGATTTCTGGTCCTAAAGTTTGTTTGAAAAACTTTAAAATTAAAGGAACAACTGTTCTTGGGACGCTTAGAACTCTGTACTGCATTAATCCGATAGTAGAACATCTTGTTATTGAGAATGAGAACGATGTTGCTCATTATATTGATCGTTGCTTTAAACCTATTGTAATTAACCCTAACTACAAAAACCTTGGAGATGGTGGTGACGATTATGGTCTAGCTATTGGTAATAGCCAACATGTTAGAGTGCTAGGAGGTAATCTATATTCTCGTAGACACGCTATCACACATGGGGGTAATTCTGGTGTAGCTGTTGTTCCGGTAAGAGATTCTCGTATTATCGGTGTTACTATGAAGAATGACACAGCTTCAGATGCTCAGACACTTGACTGGCATGGAAATAGTGAAGATTGTTCTGTTTCAGAATCGGCTATTTATGGCGGGATAAACTTTGGTGGTAAAGATATTACTGTATTCAACAGTAGAATTACTTCCGATAATGGTGGACGTTGTGTTTATCATTCAGAAGTTAAAGGCGGTAAGTTTGGTTTAAAGAATTGCTCTTTAAGCACATTTATTAATCCTGACTTAAACGGTAGAAGTATTTTTGATGTAGGGGCAAATAATACTGCCATTACATCTAATACCGTACTTCCGTGTACTTTCTTTGTTCATAATTGTGATGTAGTAGGTAGAAACCTTACTAGCTCAACAATCTTCTGTCGTTTTACAAATAGCGGATCAACTGCTGCTATGAATTTTGAGTTTGATAGGTTGTCTGGGGATTTTAACAGTCTTGGGACTATCTTGAGAACTCAACTCAATAGCGGTACAGCAGCAAGTAATAAGATTGTTATTAACAATTTGTCAGGATTTCCTAATGGGACTGCTCTACACGTTGCTGTAGGAAATGCTTATTTGAATTTTCCTCATAGGTTGCAAAGACAATCTGGTTCGGAAACTCTTTCCGCTGCAACAGGAACAAACACTACTTCTGGTACTACAGTTACTTTTAAATACTTGTATCCTCGTATACCTAATGCTGTAGCAGGCGGTTCTACAAGTTTTAATGGTAACGTAGTTGCGGTTCCAAGCATTAATCTTTTGAGCACAAGCCAGATCAGGCCTGCTCTTTATTCGGTTAGTGCAACTAACTGGTCAGCAACTTCTAACTATACTGTTAATTGGTCTGTTGAGATTTCAGAGGTAAGCTAATGGAAGTATTAACTGATCCTAAGTTGTGTAGGACAGTAACCGATAAATACCCTGATTATTTTACATTTGATGTAGAAGACTGGTTCAGCAATCCTGATAATTACGCTCTTAAAGAGGGCGAGAATATTGGGTTTGCTGAACCCAAAGATAATGGGGTTTATTGGGTTCATTTTTGTTTTCACACAGCTAGAGGTAAACAAGCTCTTGACTTGACTAAAAGACTTTTAATAAATTTGTTTGAAAATAAACCCGCTAAAATGGCTGTTGGTATTATTTCTAAAGAAAATAAAAAAGCTTTGTGGGTTGTCAGAACAGTAGGTTTTACTTCTTTAGGTGAAGTTGAAACTAAAAACGGCTTATGTGAAATGTTTTATTTCATGAAGGAAGATATGTAAATGGGCTTCAGTGCAAGCAAATCAAAACAAAGCTCTCAGCAGCAGTCTCAAAGTACTAGCCAATCTTTTAATCAGGCATTCCCTTACCTACAGTCTACTTATTCGCCTGTAGTAGCTCAAGGTAATTCAGCATCAAATGCTATTGCCAGTTTGCTTGGTCTGAATGGTGAGTCTGCTCAGACAGAAGGTTTTGATACTTTCCGTAATAGTAGCGGATATAATTTTATTAAAGATCAAGGTATCAGAGGTATTGAAGCAGGTAACGCTTCGAAAGGCCTTCTAGGTTCTGGTGCTACTTTGAAAGCAATTACTAGTTATAGTTCTGACCTAGCTCGATCATTTCTTGATAGCTATCTTGCTAATCTGGGTGGCTTGTCTGGAAGCGGTCTTAGCGCTGGTCAGATCATTAATAGCGCTGGTAATACTGCTAACAGCCAAAGCACTAGTTCGGGTACTTCTAAAGGAAGCAGTTTTGGTCTGTCTCTTGGTCTTAAGGGAGGTTAAGTTAAAATGGACCCGACTATGGAAAAACCTGCTGTCAGTCCTTTGTTTCAAGTTCCTGCTGATATAACTGCATTGGCTAATCGTCCTGTGCCAGCTACTGCTCCTGCTCCTAAAAAGAGTGGGGGTGGTGGTATTCTAGGTGCTCTTGGTGAATATCTTCTGGATGCTACTGGTCTCGGTGATATTATTAAAGAGCGTAAAATCGGATCAGCTATGCAGAATTTTGATCAGGACCCTCTAGGCACTATCAACACTGTTAGTGGTATTGATTATCAATTTGGTTCGAAGCTTCGTGATCAATACATTGATAATCAAAGACTTATTGCTGCTCAGGCTGCTACTGCAGAAGATAGAGCCGCTAGGCTAGCTCTAGCTCAGACTGCCGCTAATGATCGAACAAGGAACAGAGTTGCTTCCATGTTGGGCAGTATGGCAGGATGGGACGAAACTAAAAGACAAACTGGCTACGCTCTTATGAGAGAACAAGCTTTGAAATATGCGAGTGCTAATGGTCTTGATCTTTCAACTGAACTTCCTGACCAGTATGACGGAGTAGCACTAGACTCGTTTATTGATGCTTCTGTTCCTGTAGGAACTCAGAGAACTCAGAGGCTTGCCTCTGCCAGACAAGAAGAGACTGTCCGAAGCAATGCAGTTAAAGAGACTATTTCTAAAGAACGTCTTTCTGAAACTAAGAGACATAACCAAGTAACTGAAGGTCAGGGTCAACAGAGGATTGGTATTTCTGCTGCTCGTGCTAATGCGCCGAGAGGTGATGGTGCTAAGAACATCTTGACCTATGTAGGTGAAGATGGTTATAAATACGCTGAAAGAAGTGATGGTAAGGTTTACAGGTCTAGTAAAAAAGTAAGAGCACCTGGTGCTGGCAAACCTACTGAAGGTATGCGAAGAGTAATTAACGGTAAAACTTACGTCTGGAAAAACGGCAGAGCTGTTGCCGAATAACAAGGAATAATTATGGCTGACGATCCTAATGAAATTACTGCTGAACAGTTTATGCAAGGAGAAGAGGTTGCTGCGCCTGAACCGCAGAAGAAGTCTCGTTCTGTTTTGTTTAGCCCTGTTCAGCAGCGTCAGTATGAACTTTTAGTTCGTAATCCTAAAACTACTACGGAACAGTTTTCTAAGTGGTTTGTTGATAATGGTTTTGGTTCTCCTGAAAATGCGGGAGAAGTTCTAAAGTTTTTTAAGAAAAATCCTAAAGCACCTATTGCAAACTACTTTAACCAGAATGAACTATCACCTACAGAAAACATTCCTACGAATGACAAAAACCAGCCTCAGCCGGGTACTCCTACTGATTTGTTGCCGGACGCACTGCAAGGCTCTATTGAGCGTCTTGGTCTGAGTCTTGGTATTATTGATCCTAAGACCTATTATGGTGTTGGTAATTATGGTAAGAATGCTGTAAAGCCTGCTAATCCGGATGTTTTAACCAATCCTGCTATACCTAGCTGGGGGCAAAGGTTTGTTCGTTCGATTGGTGAAACCTTTGATGAAACTGGTTCTGGTGTTAACGCATTTATATTGAGAGGTGCTAAAGATGTTGCTGATGATCAAGCTATCAGAAGCTATGCGGCAGATCATAATTGGACACCTCAACAGCTTGATGCTGCGTTAAGACAAGCTCAAGAAGAAAGAGCAAATATTGCTAGAGAAACTCGCCAACAGATTCAGACAAGAAATGAAGACGAAGCTCGCCGAGAAGGGGGCGGAATCCTCGGTTCTGTTAAAAGAGGTTCAGCAGATTTGCTTGGCTCTCTTATTGGTGATGCTAATCCTACATATGCTATAGGAGGCACTGCTGAATCTATTATTGGTCGAATGGTTACTCAGGGTGCTGTTAATGCAGGAACTGATGTAGTATCTCAGGCTGATGAAGTTTCTAGAGGAATTAAAGATCAGTACGATCCTACTGAAACTGCACTTCAGTTTGCTCTTGGTGCAGGTTTTCAGGGTGGTGTTGAAGTTATTCGTAAAGCTCCTAAAGCTGTTGGAGAGTGGCTGAAGGCTAAGCTTAACAGTCCTACTGCTCTTGATGAGCTTGCAGCTAATGGTATTGACCCCGCCGAACTTCCTGTAGGTGTAAGTCCAAAAGAAGCTGTAAAAGTCATTAATGATCTTAAAACTATAAAAGATCAAGCTGAGCAATTCAAAGGAACTCCTGAGCCTAAACCTACTGATGTGTTTCCTACTGACGAAAGCAGGACGGCAGATGCAGAGGCTTTTGCTAAATATAAGCTAGGTACTGAAGTTAAACCTGAGCCAGTCTCTAATCAAGAATCTGCTGTTAGTAATAACATTGACACTATTTCTAAAAAAGAAGCAGATACTCTTTTTAAAGCTTTACAGAAATCTGAACCTCAGAGCGCTAAGGAATGGGAAAAGTCTCTTCAAAAGTCTGTTGAAGATTTTGCCTCAAAAAAAGACGCAGAAGCTTCTCAAACAGCAACTGAAGAACCAGTCTCTGTTAATCAGGAAAATGGTGACACCACTACCCTTGTAAAAGCAGAAACTACTCCTGTTAATCCAACAGAAGAAACCGTCACTAAGTTGACTACTGCGATTAACAGTGCAGCTTCAATAGAGGCTAAAGTTCAGCGTAAGCTGTATCATCAAGCCAGAAGAGAAAGGCTTGCTAAATCTAAAGCTGTAAGAGAAGAAGTGGGGGGTGAAGAAGGGCTTCGTGCATCCCTTGCTGTGCTGAAAGGCGAACTACCTAAAGCTGATTTCGAAGCGGTTCGTCCTCAGTTTTCTGAAGAAGAAATTGGGGGTTTGTTTGACCACATAGGTAATCACTCTAATCTTAGAGGATTTGAAACTCTCAATGCTCAGATTGGTTTGAGAAAACTTCTTGATGGTCAGCTACCAACAGCTAGTGAAATTAAACTTCTTGATAAGGTGTTTCCGCCTGACTTTACTAAAGCAGCTTTGAAACACAGAACTATTCTTTCTAAAATGTTTGAAGGTGGTGCTAACGCACTCAATCTTCCTCGTTCTCTTATGTCTACTTTTGACTTGTCTGCCCCGTTCACTCAGGGCTTTTTCATGGTAGGTAGAAAAGAGTTTTGGAAGAGTTTTGGTTCTATGTTTAAAAGCTTTGGCAGTGAAGAAGCTTTTAATGGTGTGATGAAAAACATTACAGATCATCCTAACTATCCTTGGATGGAAGAAGGTAAACTGGCTATCTCAGATATTCATGGTGCTCTTGCAGATAAAGAAGAGCAGTTTATGTCTAACTGGGCCGAGAAAATACCTTTGGTTGGTCGTGGTGTTAAAGCCTCAGAACGAGCTTATACTGCTTTCTTGAATAAGCTCAGAGCAGATACGTTTAACACTATCTTTGAAAATGCTAAAGCTGCTGGTCTTAAACCAGAAGATGATCCTAAGTTTGTTGAAGACCTTGGTAAGTTTATTAATAACGCTACAGGTAGAGGCGATCTAGGTCGTTTTAATGCAGCAGCTCCTGTGTTAAGTGGGGCGTTGTTTTCTCCTCGTCTTATGGCTGCTAGAGTTAACATGCTTCGTCCTGATACGTATGTAACTCTTCATCCCGAGGTAAGGAAAGAAGCCCTTAAAGCTTTGTTTTCTTCTGCCGCTATTGCTACTACTGTTCTTGGTCTTGCTAAAACTGCGGGAGCAGACGTAGAAGCTGATCCTAGAAGTTCAGACTTTGGTAAAGTAATTGTGGGAAACACGAGATACAACGTAACTGGTGGTTTTAATACCTACATTACTTTGGGTGCCCGTCTTGCCACTAACGAACGTAAAAGTCTTAGCGGTTCTGTAAAAGAAATGGGAACAGAAAAGAGCAGGTTTGATGGGTCTGGTACTCGTCTTACCACTCTTGGTGATTTTGCACGAAGCAAAGCTAGTCCTATAGCTTCTTTTGTTGGAGACTATCTCGCTGGTTCTAACATGATTGGTGAACCGTTTGAAACAAAGAAAGCTATTGCTGATAGGATGATTCCTATGTTTATGCAAGATTACTATGATCTTACTAAGGATCAAGGTTTTGTTAAAGGAAGCGAAATGGCTGTTCCGGGACTGTTTGGTGTCAACGCTTCAACCTATAAACCCAGAGTTAATAAAACAGACTTTATGCAAGGTGAATTAATTGATGAAGGAGCACCTGAGATTTCTGCTAAAGATTTTATGAAAGGTGATCCTGTTGATCAGTAAAGAAAGGTTGGTTGGGAATGAGTCATGATCTAGATGAAGCTCTAGAATATCTTCTAGAAGAAGAAGGAGGCTGGTCTAACCATCCGGCTGACACAGGTGGGGCGACTATGTATGGTGTAACTCAAGGAACATACAATAGTTTCAGGAAATCTGCTGGTCGCCCCCAGCAGTCTGTAAGAAAGATAACAAAGGAAGAAGCTAAGGAAATTTACAATAGTCTATACTGGGAAGCCAGTGGCTGTCATAAACTTCCTTGGCCTATTAGTTATTTGACATTTGATGCTGCTGTTAATTCAGGGCCTGTTCGAGCTGCTCAGTGGACTCAATCAGGTCTAGGTGTAAAAGCAGATGGCAAAGTAGGTCCAGCGACAGTGTCCGCTGCCAATCAGGCAATTGATCAAGCTGATGCTTCAAAGTTGCTAGGTATAATGGATTCACGAGTGACATTTCTAGCTCGACTGGTTCAACAGAAACCAAGCCAATCAGCTTTTCTCCTAGGGTGGTGGAGACGAACTCAACGGGTTTTGGCTCGTGCTCTGACGGCAGATATTGGAGAGTAATCATATGGGACTACCTATTATTGGTGATTTGATTAACGGCGTTAAAGACCTAGTGTCTGAAGTAGTCGTTGATAAAGATAAGAAACTTCAGATTAATCTTGAACTAGCTAAGCTAGCAGATCAGGCTCAGGCCCGACTTGACGCTCAGATGATTGCTCAAACTGAAGTTAACAAAGTAGAAGCTTCTTCGGGTAGTAAGTTTGTAGCAGGTTGGCGTCCTTTTGTAGGATGGGTAGGAGGTTTTTCTCTTGCGTATGCTGCTATATTGGAACCGTTTATGCGGTTTATTTCTACTACGTTGTTTAGCTACAAAGGAACATTTCCTGTTATTGATACTAACATTACACTTCAGGTGTTGATGGGTATGCTTGGTCTTGGGGTTATGCGTTCTTATGAGAAAAAGAATGGCGTTTCGACCAATGACTTTAACGATGTTCCAGTATCGACTAAGACAGAAACTGAACCAGTAGTTAAGAAAAAGAAGTTCAGATTTTAGATACTAAAAAACCCCGCCAGCGGAACCTTTAACAGGAACTGCTGAGCGGGGTTTTCTTTTACTTACTCGACAACATGCCCTACAGCCACTACTTCACAGACTCCGCCTGTGCAAGCCAGTTCTTGCGAACCTGTAGTGTTGTCTTCTTGTTCGTACTTAGAAAGGTCTTCCCAATTAAGTGTTGGGGTAGGGTGAGCGGCCATCCATTCTTTGTACGTTTCCTCATCAATTTCTTGATAAGGCGCTTGTTTATAAGAACCACCATCATAGGGCAGAAAGGAGACACCACTAAGATAGTCGAAGTTCTTATAAACCCAAGCTCCAACTTCCATCCACTCTTCTTCTTTGACGTTGATAGTGGCGCTGGGCTTGTGTTCACACCAATAAGTCTGCAACTGCTTCCACAACTCAAGAGACTCAATAGCGCTTTGTTCATTCCTCGTTACTGCTCCGTCAGGAGATTTAACAGGGAAATAAAACACTGTTGTATTATTAGGAGACATTACGTCCGGTTCAGAATAAACTCCTGAATCTTTAAGGAAAGCCGTGAGAGGGTCTTTATTGTCTGCACGAATAGTCCGGAGATAATAAGCGCTATGTCTAGCGTGAAGGCCACTGGCACTGTCAACAAGTTGACTAACAGTTCCACTAGGTTTGACACAAGTAGTCGCAGTGCTTGGATTGATAGAGAGTTTCTTAGCCCACTCTCGATTAGTCTCGATAACGACGTTACGAATGATTTCAAGATTTTCATCAGTCAGTGCTTTCAGATTATCACAAACACCAGTAAGAGAAACACCAAGCAAGCGTTCTTCTTCACACTGGTCTTTCCAAATCTTTCTCAGATAGCGGAAGTCTGTGAAGGTTGATTGAATGGTTCCGAGGATAGAAGCGATTCTAGCTTTTCTCTTGAGACTCTCAATATCGTCACTAGCTCGTACAACAATTTCAGTGAGGTTACAGAACTGGAAGGGTCGTAGGATAATTTCAGAGCACGGGTTTGTGCCAAAGTCAAATCCTGCATCACGTCTTCCATTACGGGCTGCAATTGTTTGACAAGCATAGCGCGAGAACAGACCTCGCTCTCCTGATTTACTGTCATAAAGTGCTTTCCATTCTTTCATGAACAGGTCAGTGTCAGGTTTTCTATGGTTATACACTGCACTGTTATTAGCTAGTCGTCTATGACCAGCATGGCTCCACCATTCACCTGTCTTGGCTACTCTCATTCTGTCATCAGTAACATCAGACAGAGAAATCATGGCACTTCGTCTAACACCGCCGACAACAACAATGTCAGCAATCTTACACATTAGGTCATGGCATTCTATGCTGGTAAGTCGTCGCCCGGCTGCACTCTTAAAGAGACGAATAGAGAATTCAAAAAGGTCAACCAAAGGTTCTGGCCCGCTAGCACGTCCTCCAAAAGTTCGGAGTCTTGCTCCCGCAGGTCGAACGCCCGAAACGTCCCATCTGGGAACTTGACCTGCAATGAGAAGGGATATAAGTTCTCGAAAGGCTTTAGCCCATCCTTCTTTACTATCCGAAACTCTAATGACAGTGTCGGAGTCTTCAAATTGTTCACTAATTCGTGGGAGTTGTCTGACATATTGATCCTCTACAGAAAAACCTACACCTGTTCCGCACATAAGAATGTACATAGTCTCGTCAAAAGATCGAGGACTGTCAACAGGAAGATAAGCACAATTATAAGCAGGCACATGACATCTATCGAGAGCAGGTCCTGCTGTCATCATTGCTCTCATACTAGGCATTACTTCAAGATTGTAGATGGCATCGTGGAGTTCGTAATAGTCCCCACCATCCATACCGCCAATCTGATGTGAGTAGTAATCTATCAGGCGCGTAACAGTCTCGCCCCAATTCTCTCTACGCTTTTCGTGATCAAGCCATCGGGCGTATCGACTCTTGAAAATTACTTCTGAATAATGAGAAGGAAATGGGTTAGTTTTTGTGAGCAAGAGTCTCTCCTTTAATTGCTCTATAAACTGTCATCGTAGATGTTTCAAGTTCTGCAGCAATCTTTGAAAAACTCATTCCATCTTGTCTCATTTCTCTGGCAACTTGTACTTGTTCTGTTGTTAGTACAGTAGGTCTTGAGAAATTTTTATTAAATCTAGGCTTTAATTCGTGAATAAGCATTTTTTCAATGTCAAGAGCTTCCTCACGGGAAATACCTCTATCTATAATTTCGACAAATTCGTCAGGAGTTGTTCCTAGATTCAACCAATATTCCACCCAATCTCTATGATCTGAGCCTCTTCCATAAGTAGCATTATTTCCGCAAAGCCATGCTCTTCCTCCTGAACCCATACCAATATAAACTACTTCTTTAGTATCTAAATCAATATGTTTGTAAACGTAATATTTATCCAAATTTACAAACCTTTCATATCTGCTTTAACGTAACCTTCTGGTTTCAGAATTTTACCGTTAGGTGCTCTCAGAATTTTACCGTCAACAACCTTAGTCATGTTGTTATTATGTACTCGATTAAACGCAGCATCTGCTGGAATATCAAAATACCAAGCAATAGAGCTAAGAGTTACCTGAGCATCAGCCCATTCCTTGCAAAGCTGTGCGCGTGTTTCGTCATTAGGTTTGTCAACGTAATTTGTAATAGCTTCAGCAAGTTCGTCTGTTTCTTCTAGAAAATTATCTAGAATAGAATTATCTACAGCATCAAGCCTATGAAATTGCTTCTTATCTGCAGCTTTGTAGAACTGTGCTACTTTATTTTCTCTTGTTACTGTCATCTAAGTCATCTTAATTAAGAGTCTTTGTTTCTCGATCTGTTACTACAGGCATCAGAGGCAAATCAAGCTGTTCAGCTTCAGAAGCAAAATGCAAATCACCGCACTTCAAAGAAAGAATTGAATGAGTTAGAATACCTGTAGAAGGGTCTTGCACATAACCTACACCAAGCTGAACTCTTTTTTCAATAAGAGCAGATACCAGCTCAATACTTTCCTTGTCGGAAAGGTCTTCAATATTAATAGTCGTAGTTGTCGTCATAATCTTCCCAATTATTATTATAGTTCTTTTTGGAAGCTACCACTCGCTTCTGGTATTTAGGTGTTCGCAAATCTCTTGCAATGTGGTTTATACGTCTTGCTCTTCGCCGCTCTTTTTCAGGCAGCCTTCCTATACTGACCATTTGTCAACTCATTAAATCTTTCTAGAAATTTTGCTTTTGCTTTATCAGGGTTCCAGCCTTCTGGGACAACCTTACGGCTACTCCTCAATTCTTGATGCCACAGTTTATCTTGACCCGGCGCTACTGTTCTGCGCTCTGCCCAGTAAACTCGTTTGTCAGCTTCGTGAATTTCAACAGGATAAGGATATTGATACCCAAACTGTCTAGCTATTTCGGCTTGAATACTGTCTTCGATATCGGTGTAAACTTTACCGAGAATTTTCTTAAGAGGACTTGATACGTCACCTACAAAAGCTTCACTTGCGTCATGCATCAAACCAATGAATGCATACTTCTCAGGAAGTACAGAACTAACAAGAACAGAGTGTTCAGCTACACTGTAATTCTCAACAGCAATGTGTCCAGTGTATCTATTAATTCTAGACAGTGCATGAGCAATTGTCTCAATATTGTAGT
>OGVW01000055.1_pt1 | contig 12703 bp, 22 predicted proteins | sample 1575821 | NCBI WGS metagenome assembly OGVW01 (sample SAMN07581525, study PRJEB24739) | freshwater metagenome | place: Singapore | collected 2015-01
GTTTCCCAGTCACGATACAACTCTGAGTACATACTATACTGATTTTTACGCACAGAGTCAAGAAGCTTTATTTTCGCGCCAAGAATGACGATTGCATCCTCGCTGTTCTCAAGCCATTTCTGGAGTTTCCGAGGAATCTGATGGTCTTTTTGAGTCCTTTTCATAGATTTTCAATACGTTACGCTTTAACCGGAGTCTGGTTTCCTGGCAGGGAGTTGAGATGCTGGTAGTGCTTGAGAGCATCCGCCTTCGAGGCGAACGTCCGGCCAGAGATTTCCTGGAGCTCAGACAAGGTGAGTTCCTCTCCGGTACCAGCATCCGTCGTGCTTTCCGTTTCGTCATTGAAGATGTCGAAATCGGTGTCAGCAGCTTGGGTTTGCTGTTCCATACTTGATTTTTAATAATTCTTAATCCAACGGCTTCTCAAGGACCTTGTATATCTGGTCCTCTTCTTCGGGATACATGAACTCGCTCGACCATGCGATGTCATATACGTCCTTAAGCCAAGATTCCACTATTTCGATAGCGAGTCTTCGAGACTCCTCTGAGTACATACTATACTGATTTTTACGCACAGAGTCAAGAAGCTTTATTTTCGCGCCAAGAATGACGATTGCATCCTTGTTGTTCTCAAGCCATTTCTGGAGTTTCCGAGGAATCTGATGGTCTTTTTGAGTCCTTTTCATAGATTTTCAATACGTTACGCTTTAACCGGAGTCTGGTTTCCTGGCATCGGCATACTCGGAACTCCTGCCTGTGTCGCTGTACTCATCTGTCCTCCTTGCTGTCCACCTTGTCCAGGCTGAGCTGCCTGTGGAGCCTGTGGAGCCTGTGGAGCTGCAGACATTGCCTGCATGATTCTTTCTGAAGAATATCCCAATACGTCGAACAGCTCGGAAAGTACCGGTTCGATAGGCTTCCCTGCCTGTGCCAGCACGCCCATGATATTCTGCAGAGCCTGCGCCATCGTGGCCTTGTTCAGCGTCTCATCGGTCACGGAAATCTTGATATCGTACTCGGTGTTGAACAGCTCATCGAATACAGGCATCGGTCTATCTGAACCCATTCCTTCCATACGCTTCGAGATCTCGTCGATTGCCGCCTGCATTTCCTCCGTGCTTTGAAGGCTCATCATCCCTTTCTGCTTGAGCTCGGTGTTGAGCGTGTTGTAGACGTAATTCTTCGCAAGTTTCGCGTCCATGAGCTTCACATCCTTCACGTCTCCGGTTATACGGACGATTTCCTCCTTGCTGAGCTCTTTGTTGATGATTGGAACGATTTTCTCCTTGAAAGCCTTTTCAAGGTTCAGGAATATATCTTCGATACGGAGGTTGTATGCCTTGTTAGCCGCCTGTTGGGACACGAGCGCCTGTGTGGCCGTATGCTTTCCGGTAGGGGAAAGGTCATCTACCGATTGAGTAACCTTTTCTCCCCAGAAGTATGCCTGTTCCTCATCCCGGTACGAGGACGGATCTACGGAACCGGTATTCACCATCTCGATATCGTCGTTCGCGCCGAGCTTTATGGCAGATGTCGCGAAGAAGTTGGAAAGCTGTTGTGGGGTGATATTCCCACGTATCTTCCATAGCTTCTGATGTACCATCCTTCCGGCATTGAGTCTCGTGTTCACTACCTCGTTGATGTACGCCTGGATGTTCATGAGCATCTCTGCCGGGCCTCTTCCGTCCATCCTGTTCGGGACTTCCTTGAACTTGAACTCCTGATATGGGTGTTCGTCTACTTCCTTTATCTTGTGGATGATGGTCGAAGAGACACCTGAAAGACCAGAGGCTATGATAAGCCCATATACGAAAGTATCCTTATCTTCGTCCTTCTCCGTGATGAGATATTTCGGGATGTATCCGTATCTCTCATAGACGTCCGCATACGGCACGGTCGTCCTGACGTTCCCCTTCGAAGCGAGGTCGAATCCCGTGCGGTCTATGGTCGTGGAGCCTTTCACGAACTCGGTGTTCTTCCAATCTGTGTATTCCCGAAGTTCCGGTACTGTAAGGACATTCCTTTCGATTATCCCTGAAGACTGGTCGAGCGTCTCAGCTGACGGGTCGTATATCATGTTGAGCCGGTCAACCACCGCGATCTGGAGTTTCCCACCATCCTTGTAAATCTTGAGGAAACCTGTCCCGTCGATGGAAATCCGCTTCAGGAGCTTGTTGATAATCTGCCCGAAGTTGATGTCATCCATCTTCTTCCGGATGATATATCGGTAAATGTCGGCTATGGCGTATGCCGAAGGGTTCTTCGCCTTCACGGTGATGTCCTTCGTGTCGATGTCGATGTTCTTCAGGATGGACTCGATAATCCATTCCGTGAACGGGATGAAGATTTTCTGCCGGTTCGTCACCGGATCGAGCGGCTCATTGAAGATACCGAAGTAGTTCTTCCGGCACTTCTCCACCATCTTCTTCGTATCGAACGATACTTTCGGCGTTACCCACACCGTTCCTTCCTGCCAGTTGCTCTTTTCCGAGAAAAGAATCTCAATCGCCTTTCTCTCGGCATCCGTAGGGCTATATTCCGTGTACTCCATATCACCAATCGGTCGCTAATGATAAAAATTGTTCGTCATTGTGTGTATCGCTCATATCGTCCGGGTTCACAGAGTAAAGAGCGTATCTGAGCGCGTCCATGAGGTGGTCATCCTTCTTGTCCGGGAGCTCGTTCTGGTTCCTATCGGTCTTCCCGTCAGGGTAGTGATACGATTCCAACTCCCAGATGAGGTTCTTGCAGTCGTTCTTTATATGGATTCTCCCCTGTTTGAACAGCTCTCTCACCCTGTCCACTCCAGGAATTATATCCTTCGATACTTCCCGTACGTTCAGATTCTCCTCTACAAGAGCATAAATCCTGTCCTGTTCAGCCGGGTCCGCATATACCTCATGCGGCTTGAACGATTTCACTTTCTGGACTATCTGTTCCGTCGTCTGCAGCGTCTTGTACCATTCTTCCGTTATATAATACTCGTCATCCTTCGTCACGACTATCTTCAGTATCGCAGCCGGGTTCCTGTATCCCCAGTCCACTCCTGCGATAACCTTCTTCTGTTCCGGTATTTCTACATGTTCATCGAAAATGTCCCTTGTCCTGGAAAACTCCTTATACACCAATCCTTCAGTCTTCCTGAAATCAGCCAGATATTCCTGCGCAAATCGGTCCTCGGTGCTTTTCTCCTTCTGCCGCTCCAATTCCTCATTGTCCGCGTATGGGTTGTCGTATGAAGTGAAGTGGAAACTCTTGAAGTCCTTGTCATCGCTTTCCAGGTTGTACAGGTCGTAGAAATGATTGAACCCTTTCGGCGTTGAAATGAAGAGTACCGATCCTTTCCGTATGAGCAATGTCGGGAGCAGCACTTCCTGCCAGTTCATCCAGAAGTTCCTCATCGAGGCGACTTCGTCTATCACCATGAAGTCGAACTGCTGTCCGCGGAGCGTCTCGATAGCTTCCCATCCTCTGAGCTTTATCGTGCTGATTCCTCCACGTTTCGTCCGTACTTCCATCTCAAGTGAAGGAGCTTCTTTGGATTTAACGATGATATTTTCGAACTCTTTCTTCATCGTCGCCCAAGCGATATCCCGTGCCTGCTGGATGGTCGGAGCTATATAGACTATCGTACATTCCTTTGAAAGAGCCATTCCTTTCATCTCCTCTATCGCAAGCGTCGTCTTCCCGAACTGTCGCCCGCAATTCACTACCCGGAACCTATGAGTGTCCGATACTATCTCACTTTGTGGTTTCGTCAGATTCATCCAGGTTGTACTTTTCCGCTACCTCCTTACTCACTACTATCGAAATTGGCTTATTTCCGCTTGTTACGTCAGTTTCTGTCCTGGTGCTGTACCCTTCGTGCTTCCCTACCGTACTGGCGATGAACTTTGCTGTGTCCTGTCTCACCTTCACCAGTGCCGGCTCACTTTCCTTCGGTATGTCGAGACATTCTTCGAGTACTTTCTCGGCTTTTCCGAGTAGATTGAGCCTTCTCAGCTTTTCCAAGAACCAAGGGGCGAGTGTTATCTGTGCTGCGTATCCCTCTTCATATCCTGCTTTTTGTGCTGATTGATAGGCATTCCCGAAGGTTTCGCTCTTAGGATTAACGTATAAGTCCCAGCACATTTTCTGTCGTGGGTCGAGGACGTACTGATTGGCGCCATTCGGATTCGTCGGCATATCTATACTCTCGGTTTCGGCATCTTGGAAGAGAACACTTTCACGATGCTCAACTTCGGAGCTTTCGGATTGTAGAGTTTGATAGCCTTATCCTTCACTGCCTTGATCGCGCTCACTTTCGTCGCTTTCGGCTTGTATGCTTTGATGGTAAGTGCTTTCGGTTTCGCGAATTTTACGCTGATTTTTCCTTTTTTCGCTGCCATAGTACGTTGTTTAAGTGCTTATATTATACAATTTTGGAATAATTCTGTCAAAGATATATAGCTTGGAATACTTGACAAGCTAGCAATAAGGGAGTATAATGGTAGTATAGTGCAGTTTCAGGCAATGTTTCGGGTGAGCGTTTCGGGTGACGTTCGCCTTTTATCGCACTATAGAGGTAAAAAGTAACATAAAAATATGTTTGGTTCAGCCCGTGTTCAGGCGAAAATAGCCATAGCTCGTGCAAAGGTAGTCGTGTTCCGTCTCTTTCTTTGGTCTTTGGGGTTCGTGACAGGTGTTTCAGTGATTTACGGTGGAAGCGTGTATACGTCGCTTGTAGGCTCTTTTGGTGAAAATGGTCATCTGGTATTGGTTAACAACGTAAAGGCCGTCTCAGACGATTCTAGCACCATCACAAGCGATTCTAGCATAGAGGTAACTCATGCGACGTTCACGTCGTACAGTGTCGGTGACGGATACACCCCTTCCACTGTAATGGCTTCCGGTAAGAAAGTGTATGTCGGAGCCGCTGCATGTCCTCGTTCTATCGCTATCGGGACGAAGATAGACGTAGAAGGTGTCGGAGTCCTTACCTGCGAAGACCGGAAGAGCCTGGCGCACGATGGGGAGTTTGACATCTACAGCAACAGCATCAAGGATGCTCTCTCCTTCGGGAAGAAGGTTCTCGGGTATACGATTGTGAAATAGCTGGAGAAAGAAGAACGCCTTTTATAGGCGTTTTTCTTTTATCTGCTCATTTGTGCTGCCCAGATTATCATCACCATGAAGAACGCTCCTATCACTGCCCCTGATACGAAAAGAGCGACGTTCACTCCGATTTCATCATTGTATTTCATAGAGTTCCTTTTGCAGATTAGCGACTTCTTTCCGTGTGACTCCGTTCTTGTAGAAGATATCGTATAGGTCCTCGAATTGGTCAGCTATCATGTATGCGTTGATCTCGTCATCTAGTACAGAATCAGTATATCCTTCCTTTTTGAGCGCGTTCTTCATTTTTCTGATAACTGTCTTATTGTGACGTTTTATAGCACTTTTCACTTTGTTCCTGTATTTCGAGCTTGAAAAGAAGTGATAGTGTGACATCTCATGCATAGTAGTTCCTTCGTCTCCTTCGACATATGCTATGAAGTACTTCCATCCTTGTTCCGCTAAATCAAATATCGTTTGTTCTGTCTTGGAAAGCTTGTCTTCCTCAAGGAACAAATTAGAGAATGAAATCGCAACATCAGCAGGGAAATTACACCCTCCCCATTTCACGAAATAATCAAGTCCCGTCTCGTTCGAGTATTTTTTGACGAATTGCTCAAAAGTGAAGTATTTACCTTTTATTTCCTTGTACGGTGACTCGTAGTATTCCTGTATCCTGTATAAATCTAGGTTCATTTCCTGTCTCGTGTCGAATTTCAATACTACAAGATCATAATCGAAAGATATTTTCATATTTCGTGCTTAACTATCCAATTAAACATACCGTATGGCATCACCGTAGTATTTGGATTGTAACAGAGAGAGTCTCCTACCTTGGCGGATTGGTCCTTCGTGAATATGTCATCGCTCAATACTACGCTTCCGTTATCGATAGTGTATTCCATATGTGCTTTTCCTCCGGTAAACGCGCTTCCGTTCGTCGTTATAACGGAAACATTCTGTACTTTCGAACAATTGTGGTAGAAATCCGACTCGTCCGTGTTTTTCACATTGTTGTTCACTGCGCATCCTATAAAAAGTCCAAGTCCAATCACTCCTGCAATTCCGAAAGCTAGAAACGATGATGCTACTTTTTCCTTTTCCATACTCTTGTGTTCCTTAATTCCTAATACTTCTTCTTTGATTTCACTGATAAATGAGTTGCGCACTTTTGCATCGTAATCAATTCATCAATATCAATGATAGTGTCTTTGGTCATACTATTTCTCTAAAAGTTCAGGATTCTCATGAATATTTCCCTCATACTCATTCCTCAATAAGTTTGTACTTCTTTCCGTTCAGTTCGATTACACCATCAGATTTTTCACATTCTTCCGACTCTCCGAATTTCGCATCTCCATTGTAGATGAGTTCGGTATCATCATCAACATTAACGTACTTGATTTCTTCTTTTTTATATCGAATCCCAAAGAAAAATCCTGATAGAAGTTTCAGTTTGCCGTACACCAGAGCATTTCCGGATACCCATGCGTCTCCGGACACCAATGCGGCGCCGGACACCCGAGCGTCGCCGTACACCCGAGCATCGCCGGACACCCGAGCATCGCCGGACACCCATGCGTCGCCGGACACCCTTGCGTCTCCGGACACTCGAGCATTTCCGGACACCCGAGCATTGCCGGACACCCGAGCGTCGCCGTACACCCGAGCATCGCCGGACACCAATGCGGCGCCGGACACCCATGCGTCGCCGTCCTGCGAAAGATTGTCTTCTTTCTCAATCCACCCACCAAGGTATCCTTTTTCGACATTTCCAAAATCGGAAGCCGCTTTGATTTGGTACAGCGTTATTCCGAGATATTCCTTTTTGTTCGACGTGAGTTTGAATTTCATACCTATTTCACCTTAATTTTATACCCGAGTTCCTTTATTATCTACATATCTAGGATTCGATTTTAGGTTCCATCTTCTTCCCACACTTCGGGCAGATGTCTGAGTCGCTTTCAATTTCACTATGTATCCAGTCAGCTTTTACTATTTCTCCGATTTCCCATTCATGGTCACGTTTCATCCAGTAGAGTATCTTCCCAGCTCCGCAATGGTTGCATTCGTATTTCATACTATTTCAGAAAATGGATGATATATCCTATGCACAGACCTGCGATGATTGAGAGAATAATGAGAGATACCCACGATGCTTCATCCTCGTATTCGTCCTCGTACTCGAACCTCGTGACTTTCTTAGGGACGTACTGCTTCGGTGTGGTGTCGAGCTTCACGAACCTGCCGTTTTTTCCTCTCATAGGTCTTTCGTAGTTAAAACTTTAACTGCACGGATTTTCTTCATGTATTCCGATTTCTCCTTGTCCGTCTTTCCTTCCCACCGCTTCTTTCCCATGTTAGACATGTGATTCTTGATCTCTCCTTTTGTTACGTTTTCCCATCGGGCTTTTCCTCCTATTTCCCTTCCTTTCGGTTTAGTCATATAAGTTCCTTAATTCTGTCTCAGCGCGTCGTATTGAAACGCGATTGTTGCTCATGAGCTTCTCGAGAGTTTTCAATATCCTTTCGATAGTAGTTTTTTCCATTCCTTCTTCTGTTATCTTCCACAGCGCACGGACAAGCGTATCTGATTTCGGTTTTTCTGAATTGAAATCCTTCGTTTCTTCCCAGAAATTAGCCTCACGTATTTCGAGAGGTATCATCCTTTCTGAATAGTAAGCGAACCATGAGCTGAGTTCGATGTTTATCTCGTCGAGGTTCCCTGGAGAATGCCTATTCTGAAAAATACGCCTCCCGTATTCCTCAAGGTCGATTTTCTTCGTTTCACTTTGCATAGTCTTCCTCGGTTACCGAAAAGTCGTCTATACGGATCGTAGGTATATCATCGAGAGATTGCGCGAAATTAGCCTGTTCCTTGTTTTCCAACATGGAAAACTTCACATTGTCTTCCTTATGTTTTTTCCAATTAGGGCAGCAATCTCCGCCGTCTTTCTTCTTGAAACCTTCCTCTCCGCATACCGAGCAGAATGTTCCTGTCCCTTCGCTTTTCTTCTGTTCATAAATCTTTTCATCTTGCGGCATCTCCTCAATCGGTGTGGCCTCATACCCTGCCATCTTCATCAGGAACCCGAGCAGGAGCCTGTACGCCTTCCCCATTGCCCGAGTCTGTGCCATCGACTGGATGGCGTACTCATCAAAGTTCCGTTTCTTGTTCTCTTTGTTCGAGCAGATAGCCATACCGCGGGACACGATACGTTCCCCGTTCCACACCGTGACTTCCGCCTGGTATGCAATCTCGTCAGCTCTGTCGAGTCGTTCGCACTTGTCCACAATCGGGACTAGCCCCATCGAAGCGCCGGCGAATTGCCACCCTTCCACATTGACATAGTTCTTCCCCTGGATTGGAGTATAAAGATTCTGCGTCACGATAAACTGCTTCAGCTGTACGGAGAAAGCCGCCAGTGTCTCCGGCTTGGTGAGGCTCGGCATCTCAGAAGTACCAGTTGTTGTGATTTCCTTTGTCATAACTTTATGCGTTATCTGTCCATGTTTCAAATGCTATTTTCTCTTCAAGAAGGCTCTGGCAATCACATCCGTCTTCCGGAGATGCATGACAATCATGCTCGAAATAGTTCCGGTCCTTCTCCATTCCGTATACCGTCTTGTTCATAAGCAGGCTCGTCGTATCGAACGAAGATGACTTCAACGATTCGAGAAACTCATGCACGTTGTTCCCTTTCACCGACAAAATATTTTCACGCATACTCTTTACTTAAACTTTTTACTTCTTCAACCACCTGCTGGCAGTGCCTTGTGGCAGTCGACGTGTTAGCTTGTGCTGTCGGGACGAACAGTGTTGTTTGTTTCCCAGTCTCAAGCTTACATTTCGAGTATACTCCATTATTGCTAGCTTGTCAAGTCTTTTTTCTCGTTCCTCACAATGGCCGATAATTGCCTTTTTTTAAGCCTACGATAGCCTGAAAGCTTGTACCCTCTCTTCTTTCCGTTCTCGATGGCGATGCGCATGAGTTCCAGTCTTCCGGCGTCCAGGTGCTTCCCGACGAACAGGTTGTCGTATTGTTCCTTAGTCATAGCTCTTTGAATATATCCAGAGTCTTCTTTTTTATTTCTTCCGTGAACCAGAGCTTTGTAGAAAGATGCCTGAACCACCATTCCTTCCACGGGAGATCGTCTATGATTCTGTCTTTACCGTCCGTAGATACTTCATATTTGAAAGAGTTTTCGAATTGGTATGTCAGAAATCCGCCTTCCATATACACATTTTCAACTTTCATATGTTTATTCGATGAATTTACCGTATATCGGGTCGAAGAGAAGGTCTTGCGTTCCCATTTGGCCGTGTCTGTTCTTCCTGGCTATGAGCTTTATTCTTATCGGTTCCTTGTTCTTGAATTTTTCCTTTAGAATGTCCTTGCTTTCCTCATCAAGCCGAAGTTCTAGTCCGAGATCGGCTGAATTAGCTATGTCTCCGGAACCTTTGTACCCTATGGATTCGCTGTGCGAGTTTATGGATTCGTTAGAGAGCTGAGAGAATGCGATGATAGGTACTCCGAGCGATTGCGCATACCCCTGTAGTTCTTTTGATACTACCCGCAATGTATCGTAGTGCGTTTTTTCATCAGATTCTATCTGCTGCAGATAGTCGATGAAGAAACAATCCACCGGTTCCTTGTTATGCTGCTCGAGCATAGAAAGCTTGATATTGTTCCAGTGATGTTCTCCCTTGTAGACGCTGACTCTTGATGAGTATATTTCCTGCTTCGCTCTCTCGATGAGTTCCTTCTCGTTTTCGTCGACGAATCCCTTGAGCCCGGAGATTCCGTTCACAGAAGAAAGAAGCCCGATGATTCTCTGCGTGATGTCCAGCTTTGACATTTCCAGAGAGTAGAACACGACACGCTTTTTCTGCTTTATCAACGACTCGATGATGTTTATCGAGAAAAACGACTTTCCGACCGATGTAGCCCCTCCGATGACCCAGAGATGCCCAGGCCTGATTCCGTCGATTATACGGTCCAGAAACTTGAACCCTGATTCCAGTCCAATAATCTGATTTCCGGAAGCGAGTTTCGTGGCGTACTCGATTTGGGCCGTTTCGTAGATTTCCACGAGTTCCTTCCCTCCTGATACCGCCTCATCCGTTCCGCGTACTGAGAGCATTTTCCTATTAGCCTCGGCGAGGATGCTTTCCGGTTCTCCTCCCATCTGCGCAAGCTCAGTGATTTCCATCCCTACTGAGATGATTTTCCTAAGTTTCGACTTTTCCATAACGATATCCTCGTAGTACCGTAGGCTGAGAGTCGACGCGGTAGAGTTCATCACTGCCGCCATGTATGCAGATTCGTCTATTCGTTCCGAGAGCGTGAGGATGTCTATCCTGACGAGTTCACCGGCCATCTTTTTCATTTCCGCGTATAACCGCCTGTTTTTCGGTTCGTAGAAATCTTCCGGTGAAAGTCTGGACTTGTAGATAAGGTCTCCCTTGAGGAGAATCGACCCTATGACCGCCTGCTCTGCTTCGATGTTGTGTGGTTGTTTAATCATAGATCCCGGCGAATGTTGTTGGTTTATCTGTTTTTTTGTCTTTTCCCTTATCCTTGTTCAGAAACCGCTCTATCGTCTTCGACATGAAACATTGCTCAGGTTCATATCCAGACCAGTCTCCTTCTCCTGAAAACCACCAGTCTATGAGGTCTTTAGTCCTTTCCCCGAGTATTTCGTCCGCAGTTTTCAAGAGTTTTGTTACAGCAGCTTCCCGTTTCTTGTTTTCTACCAGGAAAAACTGCATTCCGTGCTGCTCGTATCCTTGAGTTTTGAAATAATCCTTCATTTTCAGAAACCGCAGTGCGTCATCCTGTTTTTCAGTCCTCGGTGTTCTGAGCGGTTCTTTTCCTGACTCTTCTCTCCTGAGGTTCGTCCATCCTCTCGGAGTAGTCGGTTTCGTTGATTTCGCGGCAGGTTTATTGTTTAGTAATTTCTTACCTAGATTGATATTATTGTTTAATTCTTTTAAGTCTTCCTGTAAGGGTTCCTCGTCAGAGGAACCGCAGATATAGTCGGCTTTAGCCGATGTCGTATTCTCTGTAGTATTCTCTGTAATAGATAGTAGTGCCCGATGGGGAGTACCAGTAGTGCCCGATGGGGAGTACTTGTCATCCATTTTAGTGATATCTTGTTCTCCCCAGGAGTGAACAGGACCAGAATTTTTGAAGAAAAAATCAGCGAGTCCTTTGTAGTTAATCCGGTACCAATTCTTTGATGGAACTCCTTTTTTTTCTACAAATATGAGATTTTCACTAATAAGAAGGTTTCGAGCAGTTCTTTGTGACTTTGGTGATACTCCAGTCTCATTGAATAAATCCTCCTCTGTTTTATAGAACCATCCGCCTCTTTCTATTGAAATTCTATTTCTCCCCCAGTAGAGATACTGTGATAGGACTATAGCGGCTATAGGACTTTTTAATGTTTTCGCAAAAACAACTCTATATCCTAAAGTATCTTCCTCAATAAATCGTATAAGAGGACCATATATGCTTCCGAGATCTTCACTCTCTGATATACTATACTTCATATTTGCTTTGTTTAAGCTGTTAAAATATAAAAAAGACACGTTACTTGTGAAATGTCGTGCCGTCGCTATGGGGCAGTTTTCCCCGTTGGCAAACGACACTTCACAAGAAATATGTCTTCTTAAAAACTGATAACGGTAGCGACACCGTATTTATCTTCACTTACAGTATACTCCTTTCTGAAAATATGTCAAGTCCTTCATGAAATAGGTGAGGCATTTGAAAAGCCTCTTGTTTAAGCGGAAAAGTACATAAAACCGCCCAGAGGAAAAAGAATGCCTCACCGATTTCTCAAACGACTTGTCAATGTCTGTCGTATTCTTCCTTGCTATTATCGTTCATTTCGTTCCTTTCCGCAACAAACGTCCGTTTCCACTTCCAAGTTATTTCATCTGCGGTACCGTTCATAATGGCGTTCATCACGTCATCCATATGATGGCCTATTATGCAAATCCGGTATCTTGATTGATTTATAGGAGAATCTATCGCTTTGTTTGGAAACTTTCCGAGTGTGATTCGGTTCGCAATACTTGCAATATACCCGATACAGCTTGGAATGTTCATCGCACCACATAGTGTTCTATTTTTTCTTTTAATTCCTTGATGCTCAATTGCTTGATTTCCTGTCCGCGCCTATATAGTACTTTTGGGAATCCTTCTCCGTACTTGTCCTGTAGAAAAACGGTATATGCCGGATAATTCCCTCCCTTGAACACATTGCAACCGACACATTGGCAGTGGCAATTCTCCTCATCCCAACGCGTAGACATGTGACTCCTGGAGATATAATGACCGCATTGCATCTCTGAAATGTCCTTTTTCACTCCACAAGAAGCGCATATTCCTCTATCTCGGTTCCTGATGAACAATGAAAACACTCGGTCAAGCTCCTTCACGTACCAGGATTTCTTCTTTTCTTTCTTTTTCTTAATTGACGGCATTCCGAAGGAAAATGAATCCGAGACCATTGAGAATCTGCTGCTGATCCTTCGTGTACAGTCGACTTACCAAACCAATGCAAACTCCGAATACCGCAGAGTATCGTGACTGGGAAA
>OGVW01000056.1_pt1 | contig 12615 bp, 24 predicted proteins | sample 1575821 | NCBI WGS metagenome assembly OGVW01 (sample SAMN07581525, study PRJEB24739) | freshwater metagenome | place: Singapore | collected 2015-01
CGGCATACGAGATGCGCATTAGTGACTGGAGTTCAGACGTGTGCTCTTCCGATCTGTTTCCCAGTCACGATACTACAAATGTAGTACAAAGACAAAATGTTTTCATCTTCAAAAGCTATCTTGTGAATTTCACTGATGTACTCTTCGGAATCATTTGATGTGAAATATAGATTAATTGATTGTCCTTGGTCGATGTAGGGTTGTCGTTGAGAACAGAGTCTCAAGTGATCCTCCATACGCACTTCAAAAGCTGTACGCATTACTCGCTTCTCATGTTCGTCCAACCAATTAACGTTCTGCACACTCCCTTTATCTGCAATGATTTGCTTTACAGCTTCATCGATATCAACACCTTTCTCTTTCATCCATTCAAGAAGAACCTTGTTAATACGGAAGAACTCTCCACCAGCGGATTGCTTTGTGAATGCCATTGCTACATCCAGACCAATACCTTCAGATGCACCTGCGGCGATTTCGGCAGTTGACTTAGTTGGTGGCATCATCAATCGAGTAGCATTACGAATACCCAAACCAATACAACCTTCAGGTTCACCAAGAACTTCTGCAAGCCACTGAGTTGTCTCCTTACTTTCTTTATCAAGACGTTGAAAGATTTCCCTGTTCAAAGCCATTGTATCAAGATCACCGATCACCATCTTCTTGCGTTGCAATAAAGTGTGAAAACCAAGAACACCACTGCCTAGAGAACGGAACTCCTTGGTGAAGCGATAAATCTTCTCCATGGCTTTCTTGTCCATCTTGCTCATTTCATCCATTGTCTCCAAGTACTCAGAGATGTTACAGTCGGACATGATCTGACCAATCCAAATAAGATGCTTAGGCCAATTATCATACCACTCTAGATTGTAATTCAGAATGACACAACTGAAGGTATAGTCCTCATCGGAAGGAAGTACCGTTTCCTGGCAAAGATTGCTTGCCCGTACCTTCATTCCTTTTCGCTTAAATGCTTCTGCAAGATGGCGATTCATTTTATCAATGAAAGTATAGTAACCTTTCCCTCGTGGCATCTTTACACCTAGAGTTTTAGCAAACGCATTAAGAGCCCACTTCTCTTTATTTTGCATTGCTTGCACAAACTCATCGTCAATCAACCAACCTACGTTGTTAGATTCAGTGTCAGTGTAGAGATAATCTAGAACTTTCTCAAAATCCCCATGCTGTGGCTTAATACTGTAAGCCAAACTACCTCTACGAGAGGCTTGCGTGACCTCGTCCATAGCGGCAATCATATCTCGCACCAATGGCATTACACCTAGACTGACACCCCCTCGTGAGAGTTTATCACCCTCGGCAGGCCAGTCATTAATGCAATAGCTAGTACCGTGACTGTGTTTAGTCAAAATAGCAGCTTCTGTAATTCCATTGTAACGATCAAAGAGGTTATTACCAACGTTACCTCCTGCACAGCTTACCGTAGTGCCTCGCTTGCGAATACCACCATTAGCCAGCAGAGGGGTGCTTGGACTAATAAAGCCATCCCACATGGACTGGAAGAACACTTCATTGTAAGTCTTACCTGCTGTGTAAGAATCTTGTTCCCACCACTCAGGATAAATTTTCGGTGCATGTGCAGCAAGTGCCTTGGAAATAGTCTTCAGACGATGTTTAAAAGTCTCTCCGTCATAGGCGTACTTTTCATGAAAGAGTTGCAAGCCCCCTGTAGTAAACCACTGAGGAAGTTCTCCCTGTTCTTGCTGTTTCTTTCGCATCTTTGAGTAATCAATTTTCTTCATCATTCCCTTTCAACCAAGCCGATTTAAATCCTTCTTCGTCCCACGAAGATTCATATTCCATGCCAATTCCAGCAGAGAAGAAATCAATCATTTTGTAGGCATATGTATTCTTCTCAAACCAGTCTTTAACTGAGCACTCACCTACTTTGAATTCGTGTGGGATACCTAGTCTATCGCAGTAAATGTTTAGACGATGCTTAACAAACTCTTTGTATTCTTGCTTCGACACTCCGTTAAGTGATTCACCAGGGATAGCCATATCAATAATCAAACACTCATGATCGTAAGCATAGTGAATAGCTTCTTTTACTTTCTCGTACCGTGTCTTGTCCTTACGGAGGGTAGTTCCACTTTCGTGATAGTACGTATTGATAATCTCTGCGCTGATTGTTCCATGCAAATCCTCATCAATTGCGCTCTGGTTCGTACCACGAACAATCACAGGGATTAGATTATACCCATTTGATTGAAAGCTTTTCAGGATAGCAAAAGAACTAAAAAGTAAAGCTGTTTCAGTCATTGAGAAAATAATAGTAGCAAGAATCTTATCCTCACCTCCTAGAATTCTTCCCAGCCAATTTACACGCTCTGCTAGTTCTGGTTTTTCATGGTAAGACAAATAGTGCTCATCAGTATCAAGACCAAGTTCTACATTCAACTGGTTATAGAATTCTGCATGAGTAACCTTCTCAATAGCATCAATCCCTGCTGCAGCCATTCGTACTTCCGGACGAGGAAATGTATCCGCTACAGTTCTTCCCCAGAAATCACCCACCATCAGTTCATAACGAAGGAATAGCAGTAGAACCGTCTTTACAGCGTGTAACTGATCAGGTTCAAGTCCATGAAGAAGCTGCATTCTGTCCAACTTAACTTTCATTTCACTGCTAGTCCAGAACTGTTCTTCAAATTGCTTGTTCACAAGTTCAACAATCTTGGGGTAGTGCCTCACATAACTGTCTGTTGGTTGTGTGATCCTTGGTTTTTCTGTTTCAGTCATTCATTTCCTTTGTTGTTATTCAATCTTATTCACTTTCTACTTCCCCACGCAATCTGTAGCAGTCTACCAACAGTTTGTTGCCTGTTGCACGATCCTTGGATGCTTGCGAAGCATAACCTGACTCGCACCAATCCTTATCCGTTCTAGACATACAAACCCAACGCCATGTAGTGATGATATTGTTGAAGCGATTACGATGTGTATTCAATTGCTCATCAAGAGGAAAATTAAATACATCAAGACCACAGTCATAAAGTATCTGCTTAAAAGTATCTGGATTTTCATCAATCCATTCTTTGTTAATCCACGACATCGCCGTTTCTAGTTCTGATAGGCTGATAGCCTCAAATGCTGCAATGTTTAGTGCCACGATTTCTCCTTTAAATCCCAACGTGTCGTTGGGTATAGTTTTCTCCGTTATTATTTAGTTTTTCAATCTGCCCTTTCCGCCACATACAGGCATGATAGAAAGCTGGAATTAACCCTAATTTCTTAACAGAGAAGTTCTTTTGTATTTGTTTCCCATCTTGATTGAAAAAGTTTGCACAAGCGTATGTCCAACGTTTAGATACTAAAATCCACTTAACTCCGCTTACGCCTGTCACATTATTGTGTTGAAGTTTCCTATTTTGAAGATTCTCTCTGAAACTCTTACACGCAAGATTAGAAATATTGTTATTATGAGGATTCCCATCTAGATGGTCGATTACGCAACCATCAGGAATCGGCCCATTAAAGAGTTCCCATATTACCCGACTAGCTACTCGACTCTTGTTACGATAACCTACCGTAATCGATTGCGGAAGACCATTCGGTTTATATAGAAAACATCCTGCAGGCTTGTTATTTCGTTTTCTAATTAGCCATGTTGGTGATTGTTCATCGTACCTAAATTGATTGTTGAAGTTCTCATCATATGGGTGAGGAGTTTTCAATTATACCACCTTTTTCTTGTTTTTCATAGTTAATTATTTTCCATAGCAAACACTTCACTGATTGCTTTACTCACAGCCTCTGCCAACCAAATGTGCTCCAACTGAGTACCATTCGCTCTACGGACTTCAATGTAATGAATAAAGCTCCGAATAGTACCTTGAACATACAACCTTGACTTCATATTCCCTTCAGGGAGTACAACGCGGGCTTGTTCCTTAGCAATACCGTTACTTACTGCCCAATTATAGGCTTGTGTTGAAGCATCAATGACCATTTGTTGATAAGCATTCCACGATGCTTGAAGGTGTGGGTCATCTACGGCAATGCTATTCTGGCGGTTCTTTTGGTCTTGCAATCGTGCTTGACGTAGGACAAAAGAAAGTTCCTTAGTGGGATCAGCATACCGTTGACTTAGTTCTTGAAACGTAAAGCTACGATGCCGCAGAAGTTGCCGTGCAATATCTCGTGTTGTTTCAACCTCAAGAGTAATGCTTGCCATCTCAAAAGGACTGAAGTGCTTGTGTTTGAGCAGGTAGTTAATCAGTTTTTCCGAAGTCTCGGTATTGAACTGATTGCTAGGGTTTGAAACTCTGGCGCAAAAAACCACCAAATCTCCAATGGATTTGAATTGATCTTTAAATTCTTCTGCTGGTTGAGTGTAACCAACCAAACGTACCTTAGTGTAATTTTCTGTCATCTTACTCCTTATCTATTTACTCAAAATCTTCCACAAGAGCAACAAAGCTGTCGTATGGTTCCTGTAGATTCTTTAGATGATACCTGTCCACATCAAGCACCTCCACAATCTTGCAATTCTTCCCATAGGCTTTCACTTCGTCGCCTAGCTTATAGCTCTTCTTCTCAGCAACCTTCTCGATAGCTTGCTTTACTTCTTGAATTTTGTTTTCTTTAGTCATGTTTAGTTTCCTTTCTTATCAAACCACATCAAAAACAGAGCATTCGTAATCAAATGCGCAAGATGACTCTTACCTGTTTCTTGGTCAATCTTTTCACCTTGAAGGTACAGGCTAAGATGCCTTGTCAGTGCACTTTGGAATCGTCGTTGCGGTTGATCCAATCGCATCCAATTTGATCCGTCTTCAGCAGGATACTTAATATCTCCATATTGTAGCACATCTACAACTTCTTCGATAAACTCCCAGAGTGGAAAGATATACCACCACTGACGCTTACCTGAATCGTTTTTGATTCCTATTGTCATCAGTAAGCCTTCCCATTATCCTTCATTCGATTCTCAACCTTGTGATCTTCCCGCACTGCATTATAAGCTAGTTTCTCTTGCATAGCCCCTGCAAGATCAAGCTGCAAAGCCCCTGCAAGATCAAGAATACGGATCATCGCGTCTGCAAGTTCTACTTCAATCATCTTGCGATGTGGAAGTTTATCGTCCATCAGGTTCTTACGTGCTCCCTCCATCGCTTCGGACACTTCGCTGTGAATCAAAGCAAGTTTTTCAGCTACAAGAGCCTTACCGAATCGAGTGCGAATACGGCATTCTTCTGCAAGGCTTTGCAAAGTATCCAAATCAGTCCACCAACCAACATCTACATTGCCTTGGTGAATCTTTCGTTGCAATGTTTCAATTGCGTAGTGCTCATCCATATCCATCATATATTCAATCCTCCTTTACAACTTCACAATGCTCAAACGGAACATAGTTCCAGCCAGAATATGGGTCTTCTGGATTGGGTTTTAGCCAATAGCAGTCAGAATCAATACGTATAACTTGAAAGACTTCGCCCAATCTTGTATCATACCACATTCGGTTGTTACTTGCTTTAGTGATTTTGATTTTCATGCGTTCAACCTCTCCTTTCACCTTATATCTTATTGAGTCTATCAATCAAAAACTTCGTTGAAATAAAACTAGGATCAGCAAACCCATCCTTAGCGTCATGTAGCATAACAACACCCCGGAAATGCAGATTTCCCGTCTGCTGCCCCTTGTAAGACTCATCGAATAAGTAGCTGGCACCAGCAACAATCCCAAGACGCATTGTACCATCAAGAACAGGTTGAATTGCTACTTCTAGTGTTTGCTTGTGTCCTACACAGAAAGAACTACCTACGTTCTTCAACTGACTTGAAGCATTACCACCATAAGGCTTTCCGGTGAAGGGGTTACTCAAGTAGTGCACAAAGTTAATACCTTGAATATTTACAGGTTTCAGGTAGTCATGAACCTCCCAATCCTTTTCAAGTTCCAGTAGATGGTATCCAATAAATCCTTCAAACTCACTGTTGTTACTAGGAACTCGTTGTAGACGTTCTTCGTGATTCCCCAAACAGAACACCATCCGTGGTTGGTACGATGGGTCAATCTTCTGATAATCACGAAGAGGTTGCAAGAACTTCTTCATACCTTCTTTCCCAGCTTCAATGTCCTCAGCAAGTCTACGACCTTCAAAACTCAGCTTACCTTTATCATAGACTGAAAGACTTGGCATATCGAAAAAATCTCCGATGTTTACAACAACGTCTGGCTTCTTGTCAACGATGTACTGTCCAATCGCAGTCAGGTAAGTTGTGTCTACCCCCTTGCGGACTTGGCAATCAGGTACAAACAGAATCTTCAGGCCCTTCTTTTCAGGCTCGGGCAGTTTTGGTGTCTTACCCTCAGAAGCCAGCACCCGATTTACACTACTTTTCTTAGTCTCACTCCCCAAGACTAACTTAGCAATCTCCCTAGAAGAAAACCCCAATTCACTCAGGGCTTTCATCTTGTCTTTTGTGCTTTGTGAATGCTGCGTCAAATTTACTCCTTTTCTTGTTCGAAGAAAGTAATGTTGTAGTAAGGCTCATCTTCACTATAGAAGTAATGCCCTGCTTTCAGATTGATACCTACACTTTTGTCGCTGACAAAATAACCGTTACCTCGTAGAAACTTCACGAAGCCATCTAGTGCAGCATACCACACATCCTCTTCAAATTCATGAGTAATAACCGTACCGTCATCGTGAGTTGCTTGTAGTTTAAATTTCATATTCGTTCACTCCTTTGTCGTTCACTTGCATATTTTCTTCCTTTCTTCAATCATTGCTTTCACCTGTTCATAACTGAACTTTCTAGTCATCAAAGCCCTACGAAACAACTTCTTGCGTTCTGTTGCGTTATTTCCTTGAGGTTGTCCTAGTAGGTGCAGGACTTCTTTCTTTCCTTGCTCATTTAGAATTGCATAGTCTGTGCAAAGCCTTTTAAGAAAACCTGGGTGCAATGGGTTGTGACTATAATCTTTTTCATAATACTCCGCGAGGTTTCTTAGAATCTCAGGTAGAGGTTTATCACTAAGCCACTTTAAACAACGAACCCAAGCATTGAACACCTTACCTTCGAATGCATTTGTGTTTCGATTTAAAGCTGCTCTCACGTGTTGTGTAGTGTGGTCATGGTCACATACTTGAGTTTCCTTAAAAGGTTCCTTTAGGATTGGGTCAATCCCACCTTGTTCTTTTGCAAGCCTGTCTTTTACTCGTTTAACATCGGCTGGTGTGTAGAGATGTTCAGTCACACTACATCCTCGTAAGCAAACAACTTCCCTGAGTCAAAATAATATGTCTTACTCTTACCGTCAAACTCATAAGTCTCTTGCCAGTATTTACCAATGTCCTTGCTGTCAATAAATACACCATGTTCCTTGTCGAACTCATAAGCAGCTTGCACAGCATCACGAAGTTCTTGTGTTTTGATTTGAATCATTTAATCACCTTTCTTTTCCCTTGCTTTTAGTCCAAGTTAGGAAAGTGCCATTCTTTCTTTGGCGATCTTCACATACTCTTCGCTAATTTCACATCCAATGAATTTCCTGTTGTTAGCAATAGCCATCTTTCCTGTTGTGCCACTACCTGTGAAGGGATCAAAAACCAAGTCACCTTCGTTTGACCAAGATAGTATATGGTCTTCCGCTAGTTTTTCTGGGAACATGGCAGGATGTAGACCTCCCATGTTTCTAACATCATACTCCCATACATTCCCTCTAATAGAATATTCAGGGTAGTCATATCGTTTTGTTGTTACTACGAGCTTGTCTCCTTTACGATCAGTTCCGTTTGCATTTTTCCTTCCTGATGATTTTACATCTGCGATAGGATTGTAGGCTTTTGGTTTTCCTTTACTAAAAACAAACATGTACTCAAATCTTTGAAAATAGCGCAGTCTAGGGTCAGTTGGCATTCCATGCTTATGAAAAATCATAGTATCGTGTAAATTAAAACCTAACTCTTTAAAATACAAAGCTTGTCTAAAACTTGTACCTGATTCACTGCCTTTTATTGTGCTATCTCCGACTACCCAAACAACTACGCCACCTTGCTTAGTAACTCTAAACAGTTCTCTTGCGACACCTTCAAAGTTAAAAGTAAAACCCTTATAAGTTCTCAGATTATCGTAAGGAGGGGATGTAACTGTAAGGTCAATAATTTCATCATCAAAAGTTTTCATTATTTCAAGGCAGTCTCCTTGATGAATATGCACGTCTTGAATCATACTTCAATCCCTAATCCTTTAAAAGCTTTACTCAGATCAATCCGGTCGTCTTTCCATCTTTGAAGGTGAGCTAACTGAAACATCTCGTTCATTACATAAAACCAATCAATTTCAAAGGAGTCTCCTCTAAAGTTTGTAATGATCTTAGGTTCAGGATAGAGATACATAAAGTGCTCTTTCATTGCAAGGAAAGCCTCTGTATCATTCTTGCAATCTTTGAGCGCATTGTACGCTGTTACAGGCCCGTTTTCTTTATCGGAGAAGCAATGTGCCCAATAATTGTCAGAATCGTCCGAAGAGCAAACTTGATAGTATTTGAACATTCTACCGTAGCCATCAATACCGTCTGGCCCTCTCCAGAGTTTACCAAAGCCTCTGACCTTCTTCATGTCTTTCTTGGTGTAATCATACCAATCTCCTTCACAACCTTTGTAATCCTTCTCCGCGATTACACCAAGCCAAGGTCTTTTTTCTTTCATGGCACTATAAGCATCAGACACGAGACAATCGTCACTCTCTCTTCCGTTGGCTACTCTGGCGTTGTGATTAGCCAGCACGTAATCTTTGCAGGCTGCATGGTGCACTGGTTTATCTGCGGTGCGATTACCTTTGTAGGGTTGAAGCGTGGCAATATCCAGCCTGAAGTTCTCCGAGCCACCCACATATCCATAATAATCATCACAATCGAATTTTTCCAGAATACCGTTGATTGTAACTTTGACTGTACGAAGAGCATTCTCAAGTGGTTCAGGCGTAACAACATCGTGAATTTCAAAGTCCTCTAGCAGAAGTCCTTTTTGTTCCGCAAGCCATCCTCCGGCTTTCTTTTTATGGTGCCCATAAAACTCCGTGCGAGTTTTAAAAGTATATTCATCTCCTGTTGGAACGTGAGTACAAATAATACTTCTTTTTTGTGCCGTCGCGGAGCTACGGTGAATCACTGCATCATAGTCGAAACATAGAATTCGTTTCAATAGTCTCTCCTTTCATTCTACTATGTAGCCATAACCTTTTTCAACTAATTTCAGAATAGCTGATCTTCTGGCTTCTTTAGCCATATGTTCAGCGTCTTTACCGTATTTTAATACAGAGAATGACTTAGTCCTGACCTTCCCATCTTCAGACCAATGAGCTATCCATCTTCCACCAAACTTATTATCCCGAAAAACGACTCCGTTTATTCCGGTTTTTGACACAACAGTGCAATTACCCGGTTTATGCTCTTTTCTCCGTCTTTGGTTATCTGCTTCGGAACAAACCTCCAAGTTCGAAAGTTTATTGTTTAGCTGATTGCAGTCTATGTGATTAATTACTAACTTCTTTGGTATAGGTTCTCTGAACATGTACCAAATAATTTTATGTACCATGTACCTGTTCTTCAAGACATTTACTTTGTAATAGTCATGGCTCCCAGGGAAAGGTTCTTTATTGTTAGTGAACCCTGCCTCAGAGTCTTTTCTGTTATTGCATTTTCTTCCAGAGAAGCCGAAATCTTTTTTCCACCTGAGACAGCTTTTTGAACTTTCGTCGTAGTAAAAGATTTCGTGCCAATCCACCTGTGTGTATCTATCAATTTCCTCTGATTTCATCCACTAGCTCTGCAAATTCTTCGTTTTTGTCTAGAACATCGTCAATTTTGGATTCAGCTCTAAGTTTGGCAATTTTAGCCATAAGGGTGTAAGGCATTGATCGTTCTTTAGCTTCCTCTTTCAATGAGTCGATTTCTTCGGTAATCGAGTCAATCTCAATGAACAGTCGCTTCATAGCCTCAACCAGTTCAGCCTTAGTCTTCTTTACTTCTTGATTTTCCATGTTTATTACTCCTTTAAATTACTTCTACCACTGTCTGCATATATTAGTCCTTCTTAACCTTATAAGTCAAAATTGCTGTAATCCAGGCCATCGCCAACCAGTTCCAAAAGTTGTATGCAATCCCTAGTCCGAATAGTGCATTGATAGACCATAAGGTGATGAGTGGGCCTACACCATTTAGGAAGATGAATAGTAGAACTAACAGAACTACGCCGATTGTTTCTTTCATATATTTACTCCTTTACTACTACCCATTCTTCAGTTTCAATTACCTTCTTAACCTTTTGGACTTCTGTAAGCGTCACTCCACCGTCTTCATAGCTGTAATAGTAATCCGAATAAGGACTACCAGAACGACTCAGAGTATAAGAGAAGAACTTTCCTGTAGAAAACTGCTTCACGATTACTTCGCAATGTTGCCACTTACAGTCCACTTCCCAATCAGAAGATTCAACTTCTTCAAAGTCTTCCAAATCCTCATAAACAATATTACGAAACTGCTCTTGTGTAAGTTCAATGGTACTCATTTTATCGCCCCTTTACTGTGGTTAGTTCTACCTTGCGTACAGAGACTTTCTTATACAAACCCATACTGGCTTCTACATTACGAACATACCGTGCAGTAGCACGAGTAGGATATACATCCAAAGGATCAATCTTACCTTCGATTTCTACTGCCCATGCTGTAATAGGCTTTTGATGGGTAGTCTTTTGCATATCACTTACCTCCTCGTTGATTGTTGTTCATCTTCTTCACCGCTTCTTCCGCATCCTTGCGCAGATAAAAGACTTGTGTGTTCTCGTAGGTTTCTGTATTGAAAGAAACGTGATATCCGTTTACGAACTTAGCTATATACTTCATCTAAACCTCCTTATTGAACTTTAACATCAAACACAGAACAACCCAAGTGCTTCTCCCACAATTCAAGTGGAGTTACTTCAGATTGATTATACGCCATGATTGGGATACCTCGTTGGGTTACTACCCAGATTTTGTTCATTTGATTTCTCCTTTCAAACTTTATTTACTCTAAGACCCTCTGCCCTCGGTACTCGATTTGAACGAGTATAGGCGAATTTAGAAGATTCGTTCATTGTCCAGTTATGATAACCGAGGATAGAAGGCCCTAGAACGCTTTAAACCGCTCTATAAGCCCTTTAAGTAATCTAGGTAGGCAAGGGTATTACCTGGCCTAGAAATTGCCTTTAAGGGGCTTTATTCTTGGAACTCGCTCCCTGCAATTGACGCCGGTAGTTCCATGTTGTCATTCACCCACTTGGCAAAACTTACCAGTTCCTTAATAGTCGCGTCAGACTTCATCGTATTTGCTTTGTAACTTATTACTTGAATATTTCCAGGAACATACCCTAACTGCGGAATGATTCTATCTAAGCTAGGCGATCCAGGATGTACCGAACCAACCCCTCTGAATATTTCAATTCCGAGTATAGGGCAATGTTTAGGGATAACTATATCATTCTCCGTAATAGAACAATCCAAACCGTAACGAGCAGCGCGTATTCTGGCAGAATAGAGTAAAGTTTTCTCTATGTTCATTTTGAGATACTCTTTTTGTCGCGCATTATATTCCTCACGGTTGCGCTGACGTTTTGAGTTTGCTCTAGAACACCTCTTGCACCACGAGTCTAACCCGTCTTTTGCCTTACTCTTTTTAGAGAAATTCTCAAGCGGATTAAACTCTTTACACTTACTACACCTCTTCAAAATGGAGAATCTGTTTCTTCTGGTTCAGTATCCTTCTTACTAGACTTAGAGGAAGTCTTAGCAGCCTTTGCAGGAACTTTCACTTCATTGCCTTCACCATCATCAGCAGAACCAAATTCATCAGCAGTAGGTTCTTCAAGTTCCAAGCCGAAGTCATCAGCACCACTGCCACTGGACTTCTTATATTCCTTCAGGTCTTCAACGAGAATATTCTTAAGCTTTGCAAAGGTGCCAAAGTCATTCTCGTTAACGTCATACGAAACCTTACCGGTAGAGCCATTGCCAACCAGAACTTCACGAGGAATCTGAACTGCCTTACCGCCCTTCTTTTGCATAACCTTAGGCCAGTAAGATTCTGGAAGAGGCTTACCATCCTTGTACTGAGCAGGGCGCTTGAGTTTCAGAACGTACTGCTCATCTTGATCAGGGAAAGGTGGAGGCATCTTGTAGATTTCTTCAAAGTCATCATTATCTACAGTCTTACCACGTTGTTTCTGAAATTGCTTTCCAAAAGCTTTAGCTGTGGCTTTATCTACGATAATATCAATCGAAAATTCCTTTTCCGTAGTGCTTTGGTACTTAAAGGAAGGTTCTTGAATCTTCGCGTAGGCAGATACACCAGAGATAGTTTGTTGTTGAGTTTCTTGTGGTGCTGTCATATTATCCTTCTATGCTTAACGCTGCATGCGGTTAGGATTATTTTTCAATTAAACTAAATTTTGGATTTGATATCAATATGAAGCTTAATGTTTTAGAAGCACATGACCGATTAGAATACCTACTTGAAGATCAAAGTGATAATGTATTCAAAGGTGCTGAGGATTGCTTAAGATCTAATCCGCTTTCTCTTGCTATACAAGAAAAATGTCCTTACGTCTATA
>OGVW01000057.1_pt1 | contig 12544 bp, 26 predicted proteins | sample 1575821 | NCBI WGS metagenome assembly OGVW01 (sample SAMN07581525, study PRJEB24739) | freshwater metagenome | place: Singapore | collected 2015-01
GCTCGGCAATGGCGGCGAGTTGCTCTTTCATCCTCAAGTCCTCTGCTTCAAGTTGCACGATGCAGTGTTCCTTAATGTCCCGTTCCTTCGTCAGTATGGCAACTTGCTCGCCCAACTCTTTGATCCGCAGTTCTAGCCCGTCCACGTAACTAGGTGAAATGCTCATGGCTTGTCCGCCTTATTACCCTTATAAGTAATACTAGTAACCCATTTATCACTCTTATTATAAAAGTCTTTTGGTAAAAAAGACAGAGCGATATCATTAAAGCGTTTAGTATTAAAGAATTGGTCTAATTGTGTAATATGTTCACAGATGAAATTGACACATCGCTTTTTATCTTCTGGAGATACCTCAAGGTTACGAACGCCTTTAGCTATCATATCAGCTTCTATTTGTTTCATATTTAGTCATAATCTCTATATCTAGCAATCTCGGGATCAATAATTACATCCACTTTACCATGTCGCATCTTGGGGTCACTGTCTTCATCCCCCGGCAATTTATTTTTACTTGCATGAAGATGTCGAACGTACTCGAATCCCTCTTGGTGGGAGGCACCGATACCCAATATCCAGTCAGCTTCCGCTTGCTTTGCTGTTTTTGCATTTGCGACATGAGCCATTGTGAGCCAACGTACACCTTCTCCTGACCCATCTGCTTGAGTAACACCAATAACGGGGGCATATCGCTTTGCGAGGTCTCTGGCCCATTGGTAAATTGCACCAAGTAGAAGGTCTTCCCGTTCTGCTTTAAAACCTTCGATTTTGTCCAACTGGTCAAAGATAATAAGGGACGGGCTGTACTCTTTGCACAAACTTTCCACGGTTTGTTTGTTAATTTGCGCAGAGTCGTAGAGTTTAAAACGGCCTCCGGTTTGCTCTTTAAATAGCTTTCGATAATGTTGAATGTTTTCATAGAGTTCTTGTGTTGTTACACCGAAATATGCTTGATAGACCCTAAGCATCACCTTAGAGCCTTGCTCCTCATTGTTACACCATAATACATTCCCATCTGTCTGAGTTAGCATGTGGGATACTTCAGAGCATAGGAAGGTCGTTTTCCCAGTCTCGCTTCTGGCGAAGACGAATCCGAAGTCCCCCTTTCTCAACGAGCCATATGCCTTATTTAAGCAGTCCAATCTCCATCTAAGTCCTGGCTTTGTAATGGTTTCATTTACAAGTTCTTCTAAATCGTCTGTTACGAATTGATGTTCAACTACTTCCTGTTGGACAACTAGCTTATCTAACAGTCCTTCAACAAGTGAATAATCTTTCTTACCTTCTGCTACTTCATACGCCGCTAGGCTTAGGTCTTGCAGCACCTTCTTTCTACGAATAGATTCAATGAGGCTTTCAACTGTGGATTCAACAGGACTGTAGTTCTCTAGATTTGTAAAGAACTCATTGTAATAATCCTTATCCTTAGGCTGAAAGCTAAACACTACATTAGCTAAATCCTGCACTGTCAGATCTTCTTCACTAACAGAGAAATGTTTGTTTAATGCAGTGAATACAATCTTTAGTTCATCAATGAAATCCTTAGGAGATAGATAAGATGAATACTTTACATAGTTGTCATGTTTAAGGAGATATTTAATTAAAGACAGTTCTACCATTACATATATGTATCTATAGGCTAAGAAAGAAACGCTGCGTTAGCAGCAAAAGAAAGAACAATTATTGTAGCATACTTTTACAGAACAGTCAAGAACTTTCTGTAAAGTCCCTATGATTTAGTTGGTTTTTATAGCTGTCTGGACGAAGGAAGGCAGCCTTCTTCAAATGTCATTTAGATTCCCCCATATTCATCAAATACATCATACTTAACCTTGTCTAGTTCCTCTTTAGTACAATCATCATACTCAACTACATACCAATTGTTTTCTGGATCATGTAATTTACCACAGGGGCCATGGAAAATCTCATCACATTGAGAGTCCCATTCCTTAGATTCATCCTCTGTAATACCCACAATTAGGGCTACTTTACGATACTTCATTTAATTTCTCCATCACATTAATCAGTTTCTAATTGTTTAAGAAACTTTTCAAACTCCTCTACTTGCTTTTTTGTTAGAGAATCAGATAATGTCCATTTATCTCTACCATATTCCTGGTTAAAAGCCTCTGACATTGCGTCCATAATTAACTCTAGATGAAGTACACCAGTCTCACAATAGGCAATATTCATCATTGTTTCTAGTTGTTCTTTTACATTAATCTGTTTCATTTAATTTCTCCTTTAAATCATGATAACTTAATTCTTTGGGATCACAATCTACCTTAATCACCCTTGCCCAAAACCCCAACATCTTAGCTCTGTTTGCAATGTCAACGGCTTTGTGGAACATGTCAGGATCAAGAAACACGATTAGAGCCCCGTAAAGGGCTCTTAGAGCGCTTAATTTCTTGTTGGTGATACCTGACCCTAGGAGAGGCATTGCGTCACAGCCTAGGCCGTTTAAATCAACCTTAGAACATTTCATGGCAGAGAGGCAATCTTCCACAAGCACACAGCACTTAGACTGAATAGAGCTACACTTATAAATAGGTAGAAGACTGTTAACATCCCCCTTAGTATAATAGCGTTTAGACTTTGGAGTATCTTTGTTAAGGTTACGTGCTTGCCATGCAATTGTTTTACCTGTGTCATCATTCCAAGAAAAGATTAATTGATTCCGATTTGGCGAGTACCAAATCGGGTTGGGACAGGACAACATATCAGAAATAGTAATTCCATATTTCTGTGCCCATAATACAGCATCCCTATTATAATCCTTTGTTACATCGTCCGGTAGACGGACAACATCTTCTTGCTCCTCTCTTGGTTTAAACACATAAGGACTTACTTTACTTGATTTATAAAAGCCACATGAGAAACAATACTGTGAGCCATCCTCATATAATGCATTAGCGTCTGACGACCCGCAGTTGCTACAGGAAGTGTGTTTAATATAACGAGACATTACATGTTTTCTTGTGCCGCTTTCCAGCAAGCTTCTAGATGAGGAAGTAAACCTAGTTCCCAGGCATCAGCAGCAAAGCGATGATGCACCCATTGCTCAAATGTGAGCTTCTCTCTATAAACCTTCTCTTTACGCTCGTAATACTGTCCTAGGGTTGTCTCCTGAATAGGAGCAACACTACCAGCACCTTGCATATTACCACCTGTTTTATGGAATGTCATAGTTCATCTTCCTGTGAGAAGTGATTTTCTTCTTCATGTAGATAACCCCAATCAGGATAATCAGGATCTTCATAAATGGCAGAACGCTCTCCAGCATTCTGTAGATCACCACGATCTAGGGTAGCAATACCTAGCCCTTGAATGCATTTATTACACATGTCTAGATAATCTCCAGTGACAGCAGATTTACGAGTGCTCTCGAAGTCATTAAGAGAAACACCACAGCAACAGCAACGCATTTTATTCCTCCAGTTGTACTTCAATAATTTCAAAGAATGTGTCCCACCCATATTTACCTAATTCTGGTTGGGAACTTACAATATCCTTAAACATAGTTGCTACGGCCTTTTCTGCCCCGTCTAAGGTATAGTGAGCAGAGCTAATACTAGAATCAGATTCTACAACAATAAAGACTCTCATACCCATCCCCAGCTAACAACACCACAATTGTGCATTTGACTTGTCATGATTTGTTTGTTTGGTTCATCTTTGGGAAGATTAATGTCATCATCATAATACCAGACATACTTCTTTAGAGACTCTGGAAATTGATTAAATGGTTTCTTCTTTACTGCTTTATAATTCTCTAAGTCACCTCTATTTACTTCGTCATAAATCATTTCATCTACAGTCATATAATCATTTGCTGTATTTGCTAGACGAATGTATAGAGTGACAACACTCATGAACAGAGAGTTATCTAGATACTCCAGAGGGATTTGAATGAAGCGGTATGTATCATCTAGTTCTGAAGGACCAACATCCCATTCTACAGGGGGCATTCCTTGTGCCTGTAGTTCGTTGTTAACCACAGTGATGTTGTGATCCCACCCCTTAGCTACGTTCTTTAGAAGGATTGGTAGATATTTATCCTTAGGATTAAAGAATGTCTTGGGATCTACTTTAAACCCATAAATGGAATATGTCTTACCGGTGTAACGAGAAGCAACAACCTCATTCATGAAGTCCTTGCATTTCCACCAATGGGTGACAGGTTCATATTCATCCGAGCCAATTCGCTTGAGGTTCTGCCAACGTAGTGGGTTAGTTTGGCTAATCTCTGAATAGCTACCGTTCCACTTATCTTGATTAATAAGTTTCATTTTCCATATCCTTATCTAATTGATTAAAAGTAGTTGTATTAGCTTTTGTTACTAAAATAAAATCATTATTATCAAACCAAGCAGCTAGGTTAGTAGAATATGTAAAATGATTATTACCATGGTATACAACATCTTTAATAATATGCTGCTCCCCTTTAGTTGCTTTAAAGGAATCCTCTCCTTTATAAGAAACTAAATCTCCAATATTAAATCTTTGACTCATTTGTTTCACTTGTGTTTGTTCCTTTACATACTCTTCATAAGCCCAGTCTGGAAGGTCATCAAACTGTCCCTCTAGTCCTAGCTCTGTCAGGAATAATTCTTTGTTATCCTCTAAGTACTTAGCTTTAAACTCATTAAAACTTAGCATTAGGATCTTCCTTATTTGTTTGACGCAGAGGATACATTTCTTTTAGAAGATCTTCACGAGCAGCGTTCCAGTAAAGTCTAGCAAATCTTTCTAAAGAATCAGGATGAGAATGAGCATACTGCTGTGACACATAAGACCACCATTCATCAAATGTCATTGGAGAATTGCCTCAATATACTGGTTAATGGTACTTCCTTCCATCCCTGGCGCGCTGTTCACCTCGATGCAGAACAACTGATTTAACTTCTCGTTATAACCAATGTCCACACCCTTAAAGTCGCTGTTAGTTACTTTAGACGCCTTAAGAGCAAGCTCACGTAGTCCTTCAGGTTCGACAACACCATCACGACAAAATACATAACCGTTGGCTGTGTTACGAATGCGAGAATCCACATTGTCAAGTCCCTTCTTCTTACGTTTCTCTAGAACAGCCACGATTTGATCTTTGTAGACATGAACGCGGAATTCTTTTTTCTTCTTCCGGTAGAGTGTATACACCGGAGCTGATACAATAGGTGATTCAGGTTCGAGTACAATAATACCCTTTCCTTCGCTAGAGCGTGTGAGGGTACGGGCGAAGACAACGTTGTTCCCCGCAAGCCACTCAGCCACTTGTTCACTGCTTGTTGTGAATGGTAGCGCCGATACTTCATTAGCTGCGAACCACTCATATTGGAATAGCTTGTCTTTACAGTCGCCATAAATTAGATTCTCTCTTCCTGAGCGGGCGGACTTGCTACGCCACACCTTGTAGCCCAGTGTTGTTGATAGACCTTCTGCCAGCCGCTTTAGGCTACCAGACCCTAGCTTCTTAGATACCAGTCGATATTTCAGCATAGTAGTTTGCTTTCCATTTCAGATACATACTTAACCCACACTTTTAATACTCCATTAGAATATTCAGCGTCCTCAAAATAACCAAACATTCTAGCACCCACAAGCTGGGCCATTTCATATTCAAACTTATCCTGTAGTTTACCGTATACCATCACTCCCTTTTCATGCTCATTAAATCCCGAGACAAAGTAGTCATAGGCTTCATATGGATCACCATTAAGAACGGGGCAGTGATAATCATCCACAGTGAATGAAAGATACCCCCGCTGTTCATATTGTTTAACTACAGCGGCAGCAGCCTTCTTAGAAATTTGCCCAATAGTCTTCACATCCCCATGGGGCAGTTTGGTAGGGATGCTGATAGGTTTTTTTACTGGAATGTCCTCTTCTGTAATCGTAGGTTTAAAGGGGATCAAATCAATTGTATACAGCTTACTTTCCTTCAGAGGGATGGTTTCCTCTACAACACCAGAGTTACGCTGAATGGGGCCAATGGCAATCCAAGCCTCGCTTGAATATGCAATGTCTCCGTTCTTAAGTTTAATGATGCTTAAAGGACGTTGTGAATTACGAGTCAGGTAAATCTTATGCTTAACCGAGTCATACCACACAAGAGCCCAGGCACCTTGGGCCTTGCCAAACACCTCACCTAGCTTTTCTAGATCACCCTCACATGCTGTTACATGCTGGCCCAGGGCCTCTGAATCTACATCTGTGTTACCAAACACTTTGTGGTTATGCAGGGTGCCATTATGGAAGAACACATAACGATCATCATAGGTGAAGGGGTGAGCATTCTTGTCAGAAGCACCGCCAACTGTGGCCTTACGATTGTGACCTAGTAGAGCCTTAGTTGTTTTAGTTGCTTCACTAAACTCTTTCTTTAGATCCTTGTCTAGAAGAAAGTATTGTGCTTCATGTGCTTCTTTGTACACAGTTGCACTTTGATCGTTCTTGACAAAACAAACACCAGTAGCGTCGTCACCACGTAGGGTGTCAATCCACAGCATCTGTTTAAACTTATCTACATCAGCAGAGAAAACCCCACTGTTAAATGCAGAGATATAACCAACTAGTCCGCAAATTTTAGGTTCCTACCTTTCTATTACACAAACGCTAGTTTAACGTCAATTAGAGTTGAGGAAGTGTCCGCTAGCGGTACGCCAGCACCAAAGATAGAGTCTTGCAGGGACTTAACATCCCCACCGCCTAATAGAAAATCATGTAGGATGAATTCAGGACTCTTATACACAAAGTTCCACAGAGAACGTAGCCGGGTTAGCCACGCCTTATAAATTGCAAAATTACCTGTGCCGTATAGATGGCGGAATTCCACAGTGCCTAGTGTACGTACTGGACAAAGGTTAAATGCTGTGTACTTACTCCAAGTTTCTACCAGTTCAGTGAGAGGACGGGAATACTTATTAGGTAGGTAGGTATAGTTTAGAGGAACACAGTGAATGTTATTCGCTCTCTGCGGCCCAACGAAGTTAAAGAATACATTCTCAAACAAAGCATACAGCATTGTCAGAGTCTTAACCTGTGTGTCTGTCAGGTTCTGCACATTCACATGGACATGGGTGGAGGTTCTATGTGTATAAGCTAGTTCACCGACATGGACATACTCGTGTACTTTAATGAAGTCTTTTAATGCTTCATCAAAAGTAACAGGGTGGGTAACAACCTCAATACCATTATTACGCAGGGAACCATCACGCTGCCAACCCAAGTCATCCCACCATTGTGTATCTTCATGCAGGGAGAATGGTAGAGAATCACCATCAGGGTTTAATACTTCCTTAACATGCTCGATCTCATACTCAGTGCCGCAGACGAATTCATCTGCTTGAGTTAGATCCTCACAACCATTAGAGCAATATTCACCAATTAGCATTTCACACTCCACGTAGGAAAGGCAGTTGTAATTTCTGGTTTAAATAGAGAAGAGATTAGATTCATTTGCTTCTGCTCGAAGCTACTTACTTGCCCAATAACCTTATCTAGTGCCCACACTCGACCTGCCCTATTGACTGACAGCACGGGTGTAATGGCCCATGACTCATATTCCATATCTAGATTATCTGGATCTTGATACGCAGGTTTATCTACGAATTGCTGTAGTACATTGATGTTAAATGGACTGCTAGTCCATAGAGAAGTACCTAGACTCTTTACCATTGTATTCTGTTCATGAATACCACGGTTATACTGCTTTGCCGGCTTGCGTTGCAGCATCCAGGCACGGTGTCCAGATTGATAGACTGCACGTTTAGGCAGGGGAAAGTCTACTTGATACTCATCATTTAGATCCATGTAGATTTCAAAACCATCTACATCCTTTAGCACCACTTCATCAGGGCAGATATCCACCACTCTCCATAGCCGATCACCAGTGAGGCTAGTGAGCTTAATGATGTTACCTGAATAATATTTAACAATGTCGTTATAAACACTTCGATGGAAAATCATTTCTTCACTCCGTTGCAGAAATGGAAATCATACAACTTCCAATCCTAGTTCTTTGACAAGCTTCTCTGCCAGCTTCTTGTCATTGTGATTGATACATTGCTCAACAGCATCTTGATATTTGTTTAGATCAACATGATCTTCCACTAGATCAAGTGCCTTACCTGTATTATTCCATACCCACTTGATATACTTATCCTCAAATGTCCAGAAATTACTGAGGGTGCGATACTCACAACCATAAGGCTTAGGACGGAAAGCTCCTGCCTTACCATACAGTTGCTTACGCATTTCACCATTGTCCATTAGGACAGAGGGAATACCTAGAGCAATGTCCATTGCCTTAATCACTTCCAGTGGATCTTGTGTAGTTTCCACATGAATGTGTCCACCCGCTGAACGGAGCAGAGGGCTAGGAGCTTTAGGTTTAGGATTTACTTCTCCAGTCCATGCGTTGAAGTCTGGCTCGCATCCGAAGATAAGGGCACTGGGATGCTTAAGCTGCTCAGCAGGGAACATAATGCAAGACAGTTTACTGAAGGTTAGATGCTTATGATCCTTCAGGAAACGCTTCTGTACAGCTTTAATGTGCTTTACAAACTCTGCTGCTGAACTAGCAGGGGGAACACCAAACTCCACCGCTACATTATCTTCCTGCACTGTATAGCCTTCAGGCATATCTTCGTATTGATGGGGATTCCATTTATCCGCACCAATCATTCCACATACAGAGACAACATTACCTGTTGCTTTTTCCAACAGAAACATTTCCGGATCACTGCCTAGTCGCATTTTAAATCCTCACTTAAGTTGACTTACATTGATGTTATGTGCCTTACCACACACGGTACATTTAACATCCACTGTGCTATTACCACTCTTAACACTCTTATCCATTAGATTAGCGAGCCTACGGCCCTTGTAATGCTTATCTTGAAACTCATGCTTACAAGAACAATTGATATGTGCAATACGCTTCATCATTAATCTCCAAATGAATATGAAAGAATCTGATTAACAACCCAATTAGGGAACTCATCCACCTTACTCATCCATTCAGGATGAGGTTGAATAGCTAGCCCCTTTACATCGGGAAACCACACCACTTCTGGATCAATACCATCACTAATACAATCCCCTTTATCAAGGTTTACAACGCTGCCATTACTAACCATCACCTCATAACGAGTGTTTGCTACAGCTTCACGCCATGCGAGGATTTCATATTGAGCTTCTGTTGGTTCCATCATTTGGTGATGGTTGGCCGCTGCTCGCATTGACAGACCGTCATGCGTCTTAATGTCATGGGCATGTAGATGGTTAGTTGTATGTTGGATTAAAGATCCACCAGCAAAACAACAAAGCATCTGAGCACCACGGCATACACCATAAATTGGAATACCTAGCTCATGTGCCTCACGTAGCATGTGCCATTCCAGCATATCCCGTTGTGTTGGGGTGTGTGCCTGGCATTCATTCTGAGGATGGGCCTTTTGTTTATAGAAGCTGGGATGAATGTCCTCCCCTCCCCATAGCAGCAAGCCATCACACCCTTTTAGTGTGCCTGTTGTAATAGGGTTTACAAACTCATCATAAACCTCATCAAAAGGAAAGAACCGACCCCAAGCATTTCCATAAGGCGAAACAGCAAGTTTCATTGTCATTGTTTCTTCTCCAGGAAATTAACTGTGCAGAAAAACTTTGAACTGTCTTTTAAACTTGTGGCATATACGAGCATAGGATTATCGCTCCGCCATTCATAAGCAGCTCCAAGCTCTGCATATGAACGGGCAATGTTGAGAATACGAATATCTCCGTACTTCTCTTTATCTTCTCCACGAGCTTCACAAATATCTCCCTCTTTATATGGAAGGTTTGTAACGAGGTCTTTAACTACCTGACAACGCCGTTCCACTTCCTTTTGAATATCTGAAGATTGAGAAGGTGGGGGAATATGCGTTACTGCTGGTGGTTTATATGATCCACCGCTATAAACAAAGGGAGCTGGTTTAGGTTTCTTTGCTGAGATTTCAATGACAATCATTTCTTCACTCCGTTGCAGAAATGTTTAACTGTGATTATATTGTTTACCAACCTTTGCTAGAAATTCTTTATCTTTATTAGGTCCATTAATAAATACCTTTTTCTTAGGTGGATATTTATGAAAGTCCTTATGGAATTTATCCAGGACTAAAACCTTTGTCTCTCCTGGAATATTAGATACAGTGGTTTCTGTAATTAAGATAACAATCTCTACGTGATCCTTCTTTGTAGAACCTTCGTGGTATTTAGTGAATTGGTTAATATGGTTATCCACAGCATCAAAAGCAGCATCAATAGACGATTGTTTCCATGAACCATACATACCCCATGTTCCCTCTATGTTCTTTGTATAGAGAACAGTTTCTAGGATTTCTAATACAGTGTCTTCATCTGTAGAGGGAACAGGAATTTTTACTAGGAACTCATCATCAAAACTTACTGGGGCCGTAGGAGCAGAGTTTAACAGAGGCTTAAACTTAATTGGTTTGTTTGTTGTTGTTGCCACTTTAGTCCTCACTTAAAACATATTCAAATGAATGCTCAAAGAAAACATCCTCGCCGCTGCCGATAAACTTCTTTATCGGCGGGTCTTCATCCATAGGCTGAGACCACACCCAATCTGATACATACCAAGGAACTTTACGTTTGTCCTGGGGCTGTGGTGTATTCAATGAGTTTGATTCCTGTGCGTTCGATGATGCTTTGGCATATTGCACAGGGTTTTGCAAGTGCTGGTTTTCCATCTTTTGTATACCTTGTTACGAAAATCCTATGGGCTTTAGACCAATCTTTAATCTTAATTAAAGCAGCCACTTCAGCATGCAGGTAGATAGCTCCTGGTTTACCCACGGAAGCTCCCGCCTTATACATTAGAGTATGCGTTTTTTCGTATGAGTTGGCTCCACTACTAAGCAAGCGGCCTCGCTTGTCATACACAAAAGCGTGGACGGATTGTTGTTGCTTGCCGGCCATACACGTTCCAATTCAATCAGTTGCCCGTCCTTTTGTACAGCATAGTTTAAAGCCTGTGTGCGATCTTTGAATAAGGCAACATTCTTATTGTCACCCCACATATGTTCTACAGCATAAGCATAGGCCATGATGTTATCGCTCCGCTGCTAACATCTTCTTAATGATAGGAGGTGATCCTTTAATAGACAGTCTAGCTACAAAGTTCCACCAAGGAAGTTTCCCCTCTTGCTCAGCAATTTTCCAGTTAACTAAAGCAATCTCTTCTCCTGACATATTGCATGTACAAATGTTATAGTTTTTTATAGGGCAGTCTGAATAATGTTTATTCATAATCATTTCTCCAAACATCGTCAGATGTTTAATCCCCCTTAAAAGATTGGCCCGACGTGCAGGACTTGAACCTGCGACCCTCACTTTAGAAGAATGATGCTCTATCCAACTGAGCTAACGTCGGCTTGTATGGTGCGGGTGGCGGGTCACGATCCCGCAATGCCGAAGCCGGCAGATTTTAAGAAGACTTGGTAAAGTAAATACCAAGCTGCTTTGCTTCTGCTATATTTTTAGCTTCTTCTGGATATTTACACTCATTAAACATAGCATTCCAAGCCTCTTCTTCTTTATAATGGTAGCCCATATAAAGAACAGCCTGATATTGGTTGTAAAACACGTAATGAGCCATTTAATTGTGTACCTTTCCAACACATTGTTTAGAACAAAAGGGACCGTCTACTTTACGCACAGCCATATTGTGTTCATGAATTGCTTTTCGTCTTTCAAACTGCTTTCCGCAGTATTTACAAGTCAATTTCAAATACTCAGCATATTTAGCGGATTTAATGGCATTTTCACGCCTGCTGAGTATTTGAAAGTTACTAATGTCGTTGTTAAAGATGTTGCCGTCGATATGATCGACCGTTTCGTTTGGCAATAATTCTCTACCTAAATGCTGTTGCATTAGATATTTGGGATAACTAATAGTTTGTTTTGTTTTGTCATCCTTGACGACTACCAAATGCATTCTTCCATCTTTTCTGGTGTATGGTCCGTAGATTTTCATTGATTAATTCCTTTGTAATAATTGGTCCGAGCGACGGGATTCCAACCCATATGAGCTAAGCTCGACGCATTTTAAGTGCGTTGCGTATTGCAGTTCCGCCACGCTCGGTGCTATTATTTTAACAGAAATTAATTAGTTTGTCAACCGCTGTGTATACCAATTCCACCACACCCGCATAGTCAAAAGTAAGGAGAGCTTCTAAAGCCTCCGATTAAAAAAAGCAACCCTTTAGTTTCAAGACTCATGATTTTTTTGGCTTTTTGCCTGGCGCCGCTTATGAAATTGTATGTAAATGGCCGCGGCTAAGGCCAAGAAGACAATTACGCTAATGGTAATTATGTGTAGATATTCTTTAATCAGCCCTTCCTGCTGACCAATAAAATAGCCAAGTAAAGTGAGGATGGTTACCCATATGCCTGCGCCAGCACCCGTATAGAACGTAAATTTCAGCATGTTCATTTTGGCAAGTCCTGCAGGTATAGAAATTTGATGCCTATCGTGACTGGGAAC
>OGVW01000058.1_pt1 | contig 12429 bp, 28 predicted proteins | sample 1575821 | NCBI WGS metagenome assembly OGVW01 (sample SAMN07581525, study PRJEB24739) | freshwater metagenome | place: Singapore | collected 2015-01
GTTTCCCAGTCACGATATGGTATGGTGGAGGATAAATACAACATTTCGATAATGGGCGCTTGCCACCAAATCGAAAGTGGGGGGTGGATCAAGTTTTGAAGAAGCGACGATATTGGACGAGGGAAGAAATCGACACGCTCACTCGCATGAGGGCGGAAGGCGAGAAGTATCGGGTGATCGCTGATGTCTTGGGAAGACCGTGTGAGGAGGTCCGTATCAAGGCGAGGGATTTGAGAAAGACGGATAACCGCCGCCGGGTTTGGGGGGAGGAAGAAGAATCACAATTGATAGAATACGTCAAACAAGGACATTCCGATGTTGAGATCGGGAAGTTACTAGACCGGAAGTTCTCGGCCGTCCGGAAACGACGGAACGAATTGGGACTGAAAACGAAGTGGAAAAAGAAAAGCACGTTTTGGACCGAGGAAAGACTAGATACGTTAAGACGTTTGGTTTTCGACGAGAAACTATCTAACAAAGAATTGGCAGAACATTTCAATGTCACGATAAAGGCGATCGAGAATTCCTTTTCGGTAGTGCTCTGGTACTTAAACGCAGGCTCTTGAATCTTTGCGTAAGCAAATACGCCAGAGATGGTTTGTGGTTGTGTTTCTTGTGTCATTGTAGTTTTCTCCTTGTCAGAGTTAGTTAAGTTTTAAAATTGTGATTTTAGGGAAGATCACGAACTTCTTTTCCGATTAGGAAACTTGGTGCGAGTATCCGGACTCGAACCGGAAAGCTATAAATAGCGTCAGATTTTAAATCTGATATGTAGACCAATTCCATCATACTCGCATAAACTTGGTGCAACAGGCCTGAATCGAACAGACGACCAAAGAAATATGAGTTCTTTGCTCTTACCGCTGAGCTACTGTTGCATAACCTGAAAGACGGCTAGACTTAGTCGTCGCCTTGAATTATAACACAGCTTTCTTACTCTGTGCAATCTTTTTCTTGCTATGTTGTATTTTTGCTACTCCCTTTCCGATTCAAGTTTATCAATCGAATTCTCCCAACAAACCAGAGCAAGTTTCATCAGGTCAGAACGAGGGATGCTGATTCGCTGGAGTTCTGTTCCTGAGGAGGATAACTTGATTATACAGGAGAATTGTTCATCGTACAAGTAGTGGAAGTGTGTCATTGTGGTTTTTCCTCAACACTGTGAATGATCGCTTCCACCAGCTTCTTAGCTTCAGTGATGTAGTAGTCGTAATTCAAATTCCATGTAAAGTCCTTAATGTCATTACAAGTCTTGACGTTCCAATCTGTATCGATACCAAGCCTGCGTTCTTCTCCACCTTCCTCCAAGGGTGGCATAATTTTTACTAACTTTCCACCATTGACAGATGGATAGTACCTACAAATATTTTGTTGAAGTTCTTCTCTCCCATCATCATAACACAAAACTAAGCGACTACTACGAGGAACCTTAGTTCTCAACAAAAAATCGTAAGGGTTATCCCAATTCATGATTGTGTCTTCAATAGGTTTATCGTTAACAAGAAACTCCACTGCCGCTAAAGGAATGACAAAAGCAGAGTGGTTTTTATGCCAACCATGTTTTTCAAAAGCGATGCTTTTATAACCTTCCTTTTTGTAATCTGGAAGTTCATATGCTCCCTTTGTCTTTACCTTACCAGAAGTAGTTATCGAAATATAATTATTCACGTTTGCAATATACATCACAGCATAAGTATCGCCTTCCATTTCTAGCTTAGTAGTATTTTCCCACTCCTTCACCAAAGAATCCGCTTTATCAATATGTGACTTATCAATCAAGTACTCAAAACCATCAGTGTTACACATGATAATTTCTGCATGGCATTCATCAATCAATCTTTCCATCAGCATACACAAAGAAAGTTGACCTCCTACTGTAGTAGCCATTGTGTAGGCCGGATCATAAAGCGGACTAAATTCATTATTTGAATTGCCGTAGGAGGCATTCAGAGCAAGCTTCAGAGCAGCGTTGGCACCTGAGCCTTTAGGATGACTCTTTCTTTCGTCGTAGAGGCTTTTATACACTCTACAAAAAGTTGTTCCAAGGTGCGCAGGATGTAGATTATTACTAATTGCCATGTTGGGGTAAAAAGATGAAACATCTAATGTTCGTAACACTTTGTTACCTTCTGTCCGAACAATGCCTTGTTTTGCACCATGAATTCCTCCAACACCATAGTCGTATCTGAAGCCATTGATGACTACATTCAGAGTCTCAGCAATACGATAACACCAATAATAAGACTTAGCTCCTTTAGGGGATTTCAATTCTTTTTCTTCTATCCAACCAAGAGGCTGTTCTCTTCGCAAACTAGCAATGTGACTTTCAGTTGGAATGTACTTCTTGTCTTTTTTGTCATTAGGATTACTTATCTTTTTCTTCTTGGTTAGCATTTCTGCGTACTTAGCTACATCCCCTAGTCTATGCTCAAGAAGATCAGTAAACACTCCTTTTGTTTCAGTAATAATTTGAGTCTTAAACCATTCATGAACAGCCTGAAACTCTGGTCGGTTAAACTTGATATAAGAGAAAAGACAATCTTTCAAAGTAATCTTATCTCGCTTTGTTTGACGCATCTTCCTACCTCTAGAAGTTTGCTCATAGCAACTACCCGGTTGCTCTTTCTCAAGAGTACGAATAAACAACTCTGAACCAATCTTCGTGTCATTGTAGTTTGTGCAATCAAACCCGAACTTCTCCGTGAGTTCTTCACGAAGTTGTAAAGCGTCCTTGCAGTAGTTATAGAACTTCAGAGTCTGAAGCACATCATGTTGGTTGTACTTAATCAGAACATCCATTTCATCCGAAGTCAGAACCTTATCAAAAGGAAACGGCAAATCCTCTACGTTTTCGCTTCGCATATTGACTTCAAGCATCTTCAGGGAAGTAGCCTTAGCCTTGTTATTGAAATGGTTAATTAGATACAAATCAACCTGTGGAATCAGTTCGTCTTTAACGACTTTAGGAAACCCTCCGTCTTTCGTAGAGTTAATTTGTTCTTGTGCTAGCTTCTGAATCCACTTAGCTGTGAACTTAGGCTTTACCCCTTCGGACTTAGCCTTAGCAGCTTTCATCATAATCTCATGAAGAATAGGATAGTCAAATCCAATGTTATTGAATCCAACCATTCGCCACTCTTGGTTCATGAGATTACGAAGGCACTTCAACATTTCTTCGGTATCGTCTTTTCGATCAGAAATTTCAAAGGTACGAATCTTTGCTTGGTTATTAGCTAAAGCAATGGTAAATGTAAAACAGTTCTTATAGGTCTCCAAGTCATAAATCACGTCTTTATTACTCATTGCTTCCTTTACTTAAAAATCAATCTTTACGTTTTGAGGTTTTGACATTGCCTGAGCCTCTTCTTCCGTCACCACTTGATCGTAAGGATTAGATGTTGCAAAAAGATGAGTCGTTTCATGGTCATATCGCAACCAACCTGCTTCTCCAGTATTACCTGTTCGGCGGCATTTCACAAGCTGCAACTTAGTGGCTGACTTTTTAATCGGACACTCGTTCATCTTATCTCTGCTCAAGAGAATAGTATTGAAGGCAATCTGATTGATGCTCGATGACCCCATGAGTTGATATTCGCTTACAGCATGAGGATTATCTTCGGACGGTTTCTTCATGTGTGACACCGCAATCACACATGTATCCGTTTCTTTAGCAAACTTCAATAGTGTATCCATGAACTCAATAATTGCACCGTTATCCGAACTGTTTACACCACATTGAATGGGGTCAATAACAATTACATCACAACCTTCAGATTTAGCCAGATAATTGAGTTTATCAAAGATTTCTGTTGTAGAAATGCTACCTTGATGATCAACATACACAAACTGATTCCGACGAACAAGGCCATCAAAAAATCTTATCTTTAGGGCTTCAATATCAAGTGAGTCACGAGATTTCACTCGCAAATTGATACCCGCATCCAGCGAAAGAAGGTCACGTACCACTTCACGTTTAGTTCCTTCCAAATACATTGTACCAACCTTGAACTTTGTGTTCTCAATCAAATTATAAACAATATTGGATACAAGAGCACTTTTACCAATGCTTGTAAGAGCACCAATAACAGTGATTTCGCCCTTCTCCATTCCGCCGTTCATCATTTGATTCAAACCGCTCCATGCTTCTGGAAATGGAATCTTAACGTTAGAATCTTCATTCTCAAAGTCATCCCACATCTGAGAGAGGTGTAGAACGTCTACGCGACTAAAAGGTTCAGCTTTCCAGAATACTTGCTTGAGTTCTGCAGCCTTACCAGCTTTGAGCATATCACACGCATCCTTGATATCACGAGGAAACTTAGCAATGAAAGCTTTCCCTGGTGGAAGAATACGCGCAGCTTCTTCAAGATAGCGTTGACCAGGTTCATCGTTGTCGAACGCCAACACAACTTTGGAGAAGGATGCTAGATATTCGTAATTAGCTTTGAACTGCTTAATGATACTTCCGTCACCAGCAGTGATAGATACACACGGAGTCCAGTACTCCACACCACCAGAAGTATTCCGAAGCACTTCAGCGAATGCCATTGCGTCTTCTTCACCTGTGGTGACTACAAGATACTTCTGACCCGATTCAAATACACTTTGACCAAAGAGTTCATTTGAAGCCTTCGTGTTACCGATACCAATGAAGGTCTTTGGTAGAGTGCGTTTCTTGTACCCTACAACCTTACCGTTACTTGTGACAGGGTAATAACGAGAGACTACATTATTCTCTTCGTCTAGCTCTGTGTGTACTCCGTACTTCTCACTGGTGAATCGAGTAATACCTCGTTCTTTCCAGCCTCTACATTTAATGCTCTCAATAGAAGAAAAGTCAACTTCAATATCTTTAATTTTATGCACCTTTGTTTCTTGTAGCGTTACTCCAGCATCATCAAGTTCTGAGTCATTAAAGTACCCTTGACAACTAAAACAGAAAGCATCTAGCTTTCCGTCTTTCTTTTTGTAAACCGCCATAGCATCACTACTTGTGCAATCTTCTCCAATGCAAGCAGTGTGATATAGCAGTTCCCCGTCTTCAAAATCTTCTTTCTTCCCCATCAACCCTCCTCAATCAGTAAACGTGAGGTGTAACATAAAGACCAAGTACAAGATCATAATCCCCGAAACATTCTGGAATCTTGTGGTACACATCATCTTCCATATGATTCTTGAGTTCCCATACCCCCGCACCATAACATTCTACCTCAACCCCAACAATCCACTCACTCCGATGAGCATCATAATAAGGACTTGCGTACCCAAGAGTTCCATCGTCAAGCATCTCATCGACCTCTTCTAGAACCTCTTCTGGAATGTCTGAGTAAGGAAGTCCGTAGATTAACTTTGCTCTAATATGAATTCCCATTATTCTCTCCAAGCAACTTCAGTAATTTTTCCTTTATCTTTTCAGATACACCTCTAGAAAACCAATAATCATCTTCCATTGCATGTTCCAGAACTAGATTCAAGTATTTAGCATTTGTGTCATAAGCACGTTCTAGTTCGTCAAGAATGTCATAAAATTCTCCATCACGCATTTCAACCCTCCTTCTCCAAAATAGCCTTATAAGCAAAGTACAAGTACTCCAACGCAGCATAATCTAGGTTAAACACTTGATCTGCTTCCGTTGAAACATAACTCTTGCGCTTAATGAAGTACCCGTTCCCGTTGTCCGTAAGAATCAACAAGTCCTTGACATTCGAGCAATAACCTTCACCAGCCTGAACCTTGATCTTGTCACCTTTGAATTTAACTTTTACTGTCATGTTTACTCCTTGAAATCAATTTCGTCTCGGATACCCTTGAATACAGGGTGTCGCGGAACATCATACCCACCCTGATCAAAGTACTTCACCGTAGCGTACTTCCCAACAAGGCTATCACGTTGTTCCCAAAGTTCCTTACGAGTAGCGTCATCAAATCCACTACCACAACCAAATTCTACACCATCTTTAGTGCGCAAGTAAAGTACCCCTAGAGTATCTACTGAAATCATACCTTCTTTTGAAGTACTACGTGCTGTTCGTCCAAGTTCATTTGTCTTGGCTTCATTAGCATTATGGTACTTGCACTCAAAGCCTACAATCTTAAATTCTTCATCCTTGAAGAGCTTTAGCTTCAAAAGCAGCCCTTCCTTGACAGAACTTCTTCCGTACTTGTACTTACCTTCTGGTGCCTTAACCATAGCACCCTCGTACCCTTGCTCTACAGCATTACTTCTGAAAGCCTCTAAATCGTCCTTAGACGCGATAAGAGTCTGTTGTAGTACCTTCGTATTCCCCGGCAGAGAAAGTCCCTCTAAGACCCCTTTCCGTGCGTTATAGGGCTGCTCTGGATATGCAGGAAGAATATCAAAGACATAAAACGAGAAGTCACCTACCTTGTCATGTGACATTACAAAACTTGTAGTCTCGCGGAATACTTCTTCTGTGTTTGGTTCTCCTACAATGAACTCCCCATCAAGACCTTCAAGGCTTTCTTTGTTTTGCATAGCCCATTCTTGGATGCTCTTGTTTGGGATAGGCTTTAACGAGCGTGAATACGCTACACCTTGGTAGATGATTGCACGAATACCGTCAAGTTTATAAGAAGCGTACACAGGGTACTTCACAGACGACAGATCATCAATTTGTGAAGCAAGCATTGGTTTAAAGTCCATGTTTATTCCTCCCACCTCCGATAATAAGGCTTCTCCAAAAACAACCAAAAGCACTCAACCTCTTGTTCAATCTCAGCAATAGTGCTGTCTCGATTCATTAGGAACGTCATGTCCAGCGTCATCTTGCCTTCTCGCTGAAATTGTACTTCAGGTTGAAAGCTGACATGTGGCAAGGCAGGGTTGCGACTGTAGTACTCATGCTTTGAATGCTCGTACACCCAAATATCAATATAGTACTTCTTACCCTCTGAATCATCAAAGCGTTTCTGCAAGAGGAAGTCTGCGTTCTTGTATGCGTGGTTGTCGTAGCGTTTGTAGCCAGCGTCAAGCCAGTCTTGGATTGTTAGCATAGTGTACTCCTTTGGTTAAAAGTCCTATTCTACTCCAAATCATCCTGCGTGACAACCTTCTTTACAACATTTTGTACCTTCCAATACGGAAGTTTTACGTGCTTCTCAGCCCATGTTTGAATAAGTTCTTGAAGTTCTTCCTTGGCTTCCTTTGAAACATTGTAGAAATTACAATCAGCAATCTCTCCTACATCTTCATAGACCCAATCATCGAACTGCTCAAGCATTGAAACAATCCCGTGAATGTTTACATAGTCGCTAATCCGTGTTTCAATCTTGTCACCCTCAAAGAACTCAGTGCCAACCCCGAGTTCTTCTTGTTCAAGTTCATCAATTAGATCACACCAATCATCAAAGAAATCTTCGTCATTAAGACTCCAGCATTTATTGCACTTTTCATTCATTTTCTTTCCCTTCCGAAACACTTGCTCATTCCTAAACATCTCCAACATATACTCAGGAAGATGTGTCTGTGTCTCAAGTATAGCCTCTATGTGATCATCCGCCAAATCCTTCAGAAGAGTATAAACCCCTTCAGGCTGCGAGAAGTTCTTTCCGTAGGACTTCCAGATAAAGACCTCTCTGATCTTCTCGTGAGGATCGTCAGTATAAAGCGTCAAATCTTCCGGTGGTACAGTATTAACCGAACAACGAATGTACTCGTTACCTCCGTCTAGAACATACCACTCCTTAGATACAGCATCAAAGTGCTCACAATAGTCATGTCGGTGGCGTGAGTGCAAGATAGTGCCATCTGGTGTCTTCCAAGCGGAATAGATTAGTTGTCGTTGCATGGTGTACCTTTCTTCCAATCTTCCTCGGTGATAACTCTCACACGCTTATACTTCAAACCCTCTGACATAAGACCATACCACTCTTCAGGACGACAAATCCAATAGTCCTCGTCCCATTCAAAAACTTCTTGAAGTTGCTTACCGTTCAGGTGTACATTAACGTCAACCATCTTAGTTTGACCAAATCTTGTACAAGGTGCTTTCATTAGTAAATATCCGTTCTTTGAAGTGTTGATTCTGCTTGCTCTAAAGATTCCTTGACTTCAAGCACCAGAGATGAGTCCATATGTGCATACTCATAGACTTTCTGTAGTGTACAGAGTGCATGAGTCAAGGCTTCACGAAGGTGGTAGATTTCGTCTTGGTAATCCATGTCAGTCATGTCTATTACCCCTCCACGATTCAAATATTTCCTTTCTAGCTTTACTGTACGAACCTTCTACGGCATCGTCAATAAAGTCTCTACCGTGTTGAGGTTTGAACAGACTCACCCAAGCCATCACAGAAAAACAAAAGAAGAATCGGATTCTTTCAGGGATTATAGCCGTTGGGTTTTGATAGAGCTTCATATCAATCCTTCACAACCTGCAAAATCATCGAAACTCCTTGACAGAGAATATTGACCTCCATAGGTGTCAATTCACTGAACTTCTTTTGCACCCCGACGACGCCGCCGCAACGGCTGCATAGAATCGCTCTACTGGACTGTGTGTATGTTCACTCATGACTCTTCCTTTCACTGAATTTAGCCTTTAGGTTTTCTTGGAACGCAGGACTAACAACGAACTTCATAGTCATCCCAGCAGGGACTTCATAATCCTTTCCTGTAAGCCCAGAAGTCATAACCCTTGGCTTACTGTACTTAGGAGCGAATGAACCAAAGCCCGTAAGGGTTACTTGAGTCCCTTCAAGCATCAATCCTTCGATAGTCCTTTGAAAGATATCCAAGAAGTCTTGACATTCATAGATGGTGTACATCTTATCAGAAGTCTCAGACATTGCTCGTGCAAGGTCTTTAGCGTAGATTTTATTGGTCATTTACCTTGTCCTTTAATAGCATTAAGTTCAGACTTCGTTCCGTCCATGCAAACTACAAGCCCACCACCGTACCAGAATGCTACAACCTCTGCGATATTTTCCGGTGATTTACAAAATACAACAGACCTGTGCAAGTCATAATTATTCACCTTTTGATATACACAACCAGACAGAAATAGGCTGCTGGCAAGAATTAGTGCAAGTTTAGTTTTCAATTATAATCTCCATTCCACGTAGGATTAGGTTAACATTTCCGTTTTCTTGCTCGTATTCTTTCTTAAAGTAAAGATACTGCTTGGCATACTCTACAAGACAATCTAGTTGTTCTTGCGTCATTTGGATACGGTTGGGCTTCTTTCCTGTGACTTGCTCATAACGTTCTGCCAGTTCCGAAGCCTCTTGGAACAACTCCAAGGCGTTTGTTTTTCGTAATAGACTTTCATTCGTGTACTCCTTTATTACTTTTCACGTAATCTCCAGAATCAATCACTTCAATTGTACCATTGATACCTTTAAATTGCTCTTCAAAACTTGCAAAAGTACTAGCCATAATAGCACTCATTCTCTCTGAACTCTTATGCAGAATGTAAGTGCTTCCAGAATCTTGCAGTGACTCGTAATATTCCCCCTTGTCCTCAAAGGTGACAATCCCCGAAGATAGCTTCCAAGAAGCACCATAGAGATAACTTCCAGACCATCCTGCTAGAACTTTATAGATTGTTCCATATTTCTCGGATTGTATCTTAACGATAACCCATGAATCAGGTGTGTATGTACTCATGATTTCACCATTGGGTTCCGATGTGAATTTATCCCACCTTCTTGAAAAGATTCCTCAAGTTCCTTCACGGCTTGCTCAAAGGCTTCCCAGTCGATTTCATCTACCTTTACTTCATCCCACTGTGAAGGCCAGTAGGTTCCTGAGTCGCTATCAACGTAAGCTGGCATGTAATGCTCTCTAGATACGTTTGTTTTTACAAATGCTTCTTTCTTCTCTCGGAAAAATTCTAGGATGTTTGTTAGCATGTTAGTCCTTTACAATAATTCGATGATGTTATTCCGCAGGTTTTGCGGGATAAATTGCGTTAGGTGGCAATGTCGCGTCATGCAATTTGTCCGCCATACTTACTAGGCCAATCCATTCAAGAATCTGCATCAGCGGGTGTGCAACTATGTTGTGCATGGGCCAGTTTTTATAAAAGCGTTTCATTTTCATCCTTTCAGTTGTTTCGTCCTAACATTTCAATGCACTTACGTGCTCACTTATAGTTGAACCTGTCTTGTGATTATACCCGCTTGTTTCAGTAAGTCAAGCCCATAGGTGCTGCTGTATGTTTCTTGCCATACCAACTCCTTGATTCCTGCGTTGATCAACATAGCAGCACAAGGAACACAAGGACTCAATGTTGTGTAGATTGTGGCGTCTTCTACAGAGACACCCTCCTTAGCGGCCTTGAGGATGCAATTGAGTTCCGCATGGATCACTTCTTTTTTAGTGACTAGAAACTCCGCACTACCGCAGATATAAGCATCCTCACATTCATTAGAAAGCCCAACCGGAGTTCCGTTATAGCCCGGTATAGCCACACCTGTCTTGGTAATCAAAACAGCCCCTACAGCCTTTCTACGGGCCTTAGAGAGCTTACTGTGAAGCAAGGCTGTTCCCAAATAAACTTCATCTAACTGTTGTTGTGTTGGCAAAGGTCAATCCTCCGTCAAAATCTTCCTAATACAAGGCAAAGAGTACATCTTCACCTTCTCCAGCATTTCAAAATGCTTCTGTGCATTCTCTTCGTGATTGAAGTACTTGTGTCCCCAATCGAATCCACTTGCGTCTATTAGGTATACAACCCACATGGTTAGTCCTCCGTGCATTCATAACAAAGCAAGATTGTACTCTCTGGCTCCTCTTCTTCCCATTTCAAATAGCACTCGTGTGCTTTATCAAAACTCATGAAGTACATATGACCATGCTGACCACCGTTATCAATCTTATAAACAGAATAAAATTCCATGATTAATCCTCCACTTCAATTTCATCCCAATCCCAACTTACATGAGGATCACCTTCTTTACTCTTTTCGTAGTATTGCATAGCTTTCTCTTGATTCAAAAAGTACCTACGATCACACTCAGTGTTATCCCAATGATCCCACCAGTAAACTACATATACTTTCATGTCTCATCCTTTACAATCAAATTAAGACTACTAACCTCTTTAGCAAGCAAGGAATTAATCTCTCGTTGCGTTCCATTCAAATACACCTGAGCACTCTGAAATGCTACTACATTGTCTTGCCATTTCAGCATTTTCTCGTTTTGATTTCCTAGTGTAATCACCCTCCAAACCAGAAGAGCAATCAAGATACCTTGGATGATTAGTATTATTTCCATGTTAGCTTTGTGCAAAGTTACCAGCAATCTCTTCGCAGACAAGAATCAGGCTATCTGCTGCTCGCGCTTCTTCTTTACTTAATTCAGAAAGGTTCCCATCAATATCGCAAAGTGCATCGAGGCAATCTTTGAGATCACGCAAAGTGTTTTGAAATCGGCAATAACTCATGTTACTCATTTAAACCTCCTATAATCAATTATCTATACTTCAGGCTACCTGCCCCTTACCTCAGCATTTAACATACCTTCTAGGGGCTATTAGGTGCCCTAACGAATCTTTTTATAAACCTTCTTGACTACAATTTCTTCTTTCATGTAGCCGTACTTCAAAAATAGTTTCTCAAACTCAGAGGGCATACTGTAACCCTCCCCTCCGTAAGACTCCTGCATTTCCCATGCAATTTTAACAATGTCTTCCACGGCTGGTGTTTTACTACGGTATTCTTCTGAATAACGACCAACGAAAAGAACTTCGTTTGTATCAGTATCTTCTACAAGATGAAGCGTTTCCTTACAAAAACCATAAAGCATTACTGAAACACTCTCACCAAGTACTCCTTTTGTACCTGTACAATAAGAATTTGTGATTTCCGTAGTACCTTCATAGCCCTCAGCGAAAAGTTCTTCTACAAGATCAAGGACTTTTTGTGTAATTTTGTAAGCCATATCACCCCCGAGCAGCAATCTTATGCTTCAAGCGATATTGCAAAGCAGAGAGACTTTTGAGTTTTGCTTTGATTTCCCGGTGCTCTCGGAAAAGCATATTCCGCATTTCATCCCCTACAGGATAGCTCAAGGCTTCTTCTTTGAACTCCTTGCGTACTTGTTCATGAATACGGATGTACTGAGCCATCATCCGCTGGAGGGTCTGTAGTTCACTTTGACTCAGCATTTGATCTTGACGGATAACCTTGACTTCATCAAAAACTTCACCTACATATTGATCGTTAAAGAAACCAAACAAAGACTTAATCATAATTTACTCCTTAATCAAACTCACGGTTATAAAACTCCTGTGCAAACACAGAAGTGCTCTCATCAATCTTCATACCTAAAGCCTTCAGCATCTTATTCTTTACTGCTGAGTTAGGAATACGAATGCAATCAGGAGGGTTGAATCCTAGCATGATTCCTACTTCTGCCACAGATCGGAAGAGCACACGTCTGAACTCCAGTCACTAATGCGCA
>OGVW01000059.1_pt1 | contig 12200 bp, 15 predicted proteins | sample 1575821 | NCBI WGS metagenome assembly OGVW01 (sample SAMN07581525, study PRJEB24739) | freshwater metagenome | place: Singapore | collected 2015-01
CCACAATCAGATAAATAATGACGGATTTACTATGAAAGATTTAGAAGGGGTAAATGTGCAAAGTTTACAGATATTCCTTAATTCTGTTGAAACTGATTTTGACAAGTTATTCAATCAGGCAGTGGCAAAGGCCGGTTGGAGGCGCAATTGGTGGTGCGTTGGGTGGTGCGTTAGATGGGCAAAGTGCGGCAGAAGATGCTGCTCAAATGCAAAGTGATGCAGCTCGTGCTGCTGCTGCGCAATCGGCTCAAACTGCTGCGAGGAATTTGGCATTTAACAAACAGATGTACGAAGATGCTGTTAATCGCGGCTCTCCGTATCTGCAAGCTGGTCAAGATGCATTAGCTCGTTTACGCACGGGTATTGGAGCTGGTGGTGAATTCAGCAAAGCATTCCAATTTGATCAAAATCAAGACCCATCTTATCAATGGCGCTTTAACCAAGGTCAACGTGCGATAGAAGCAGGTGCTGCAGCTCGTGGCGGATTATTCAGTGCTGGTCAACAACAAGCACTGCAGAATTATGGTCAAAACATGGGTTCGCAAGAGTATTCAAATGCATTCAATCGCTGGCAAGGAGAACGAGACAAGCAATTTGAAATGACGCGAATGGGTGTTAATGCTGGTCAACAAGCTATGAATACAATTACTGGATACGGAAATGAACTGGCTCGCAATAACGCCAATATCAGCACTGCATCAACAACTGAGCAAAATGGTCTTAACACCGGCGCAGCAGCCGCGCAAGCGGCTGGCAGGATTGGTGCAGCTAATCAAATGAGTGATTTCACTAATCAAATCGGTGGTGCGTTGCTTGGCGGTCAAATTGGCGGTGGATTTGGTGGATTGCTGAATATGGGTGGAGGTTCTGCTTCTCCATTTTCGAGTTATGTCGCACCAGATGTATCGATGTATGCTGGATCTGGTGTAACAGCTCCTTCCGATTTCTCTGGTTACAATGCTTTCACTGGTTTTGACCCATTGAAATATGCAGGCGCAGCGCAACCAAATTACTTCGGCTCATTACTCGGAGGCAAATGATGAATCTCAATAAACTTTACAAAAATGCGGCACGGTTATGCAATATCGTTGCAGCCAATGAAGCATTGTTGTCAGAAGACCTTGAAATCGCTGAAGATTGCTTGAAAGCATTGCTGGAAACGTGGTCGTTGAATCCCAAACTGCAATGGGGAAGAGACGTTGTGACAATTGCAACAGACGGTTCAACAAATGACTTAGTGTTACCTTCTCGTCCAGTTGCCATTCATGCTGCGCAGTGGTCTTATACAGCTTCTGGGAATGTCTTCTTCAACCTCAATCAAATTGACGAAGTAACATTTTACAAACTGAATTTCCGAAACATTACTGCACCGCCTAATTCGTATTATTGGGACAGGAAAACTACTCTACATCTATTCCCAATTCCTTCGAGTGGTCTATTGACGTTAGTTGTTCAAAACCCTCTGGTAACAGATTTCACAGACCTTGAAACTGACCTCAATTTGCCACCTGGGTATGACCTTGCTCTCAAATATAGTTTGGCAGTATTGTTGATGGACGAATATGGTAAAGCAGATACTCAGAATATCACTGCGAAAGCTGGTGAAGCAGTGTCAAATATTCAAGTGCAAAATCAACGGCCAGAAATTGTTAAACAAGGTCTTGGCAACATGTTTGGTAAGGGCGGTTATAGCAGTGGTTATTATCCGTTAATTAACAAGCCTTAATGTAATTAAAGATGAAAGGTGCCGGAACCTTTCATCTTTAAGACTATGTGTTATTCATTGATATTCTCAATTATCCATTTATAACCTTTATGATGATTTCGTGAACCATTGGCAACGGCCGTTACATGACCTTGGTTAAATCCAGCGTTTTTTCAAATTTTGATATCCAACATATTCAGCTATAATTTCACCACTAAGTATATCAAGCTGAATATACTTGTTTCGTATTTTGAGCACAGAAATCTTATCTTTAGTTTCTTTAGAATGAAATCTACCTGTACTTGCAACGCGCTGTTTCTCACGAGTTTCTTCACTAACAGTTTTACCGAACATATGGTTTTTCTCACCTTTCTGCGATGAAGATATTTTCATTTTTGTCGCATGAGAATGAGTTCTATCTTTATTAGTAGCACTAATTTTACGTTTTGTTTCTATAGACGTGATTTTGCCAAACATATGGTGTTTCTCACCTTTCTTAGCTAAAGATAGTTTCTTCTTTGTCTCATCCGATGGAGTTTTACCAATATGTTTAATGCTCATAATTTTGCGAGTTTCTGGAGTATGTTTATACCCTTTCGCGCCTTCTCCTCCATCTGTTAGATTAACCAACTGCACACCCTTTTCACGATATTCGGCAATCAGTTCTACTTCACGAGCTAACGCACTGTCATGATCATCAAACCATTCAATGATTTCGACAGTGTAACCGCACTTTGATACAATTCGTTTCCACCAGTCGTTGCGCTTTTTATCAAAAGCTCGTTTTCCACTCCCTTTGCCAACGTAAAACACTTCTCCTGTATCATTCCGGCGATGGATGTATATGTAATGTTCTTTCATTGCTTATGCTTGGTTATATCACTTGATAAACTTGATTCCAATGTAAAACACGATAATCAAGCCAAGAGTCATGGCGATGAGTTGACAAATGTGCATGATGTCTCTTTCAGTTGTTGTTAAGATGATTCATTATCAGAGCATTCATCAAATCATTCAAGCACTCTTACAATTTGTTACGTATTGATGACCTTTTGCCAAGTGCATCCATAAGCACTCTTGAGCCGGCCTTTCAAGCAATGCACAATGTTGCCAGCCCACTTCTTGTTATAAGCTTCAGTAGGGGTAATTTCAAAGAGCACTTCACCAGTCGTCACACTCGTCCCGACGTAGAGGCCGGTGTGGCGGAGTAGTTGTGTTTCAAGTTCGATGCATCGGTTCTTGAAATGTTCAACTTGTTGTTCAAGCTGTGATACTTGGTTAATTAGTTCTTGCATTATGTGATTCCTTTCAGAAGTTGGTTAGATAGTTTGGTTAACCAATCCTCGAAACTCTTAAACTCAAGAGTCGTGAGGATTGGTTATATGGTTGGTTAATTAGTTTGTTAATGCGTAGCGCGATATACAGCGATAGCTTGATGATAATGCATTGCTTCTTCTGCGTTCAGCTTCTTCAGGTTCGATACTTGTGCCAATCCGTTAACCACAGCTACACACCATTCTTGTGTCAATTTATCAATGTCATATCCGGAGCGTTCAAGGAATGGCAGCCAGCGTTCTGTGCATGCTGCGATCAAATTGTTAAGGCATTGTTGCATATTATGATGCGATGTCATTCCAGCGAAATCAACCGCATTTTCAAAATTTGATACACGAGTGTTATTTGATGCGATTTGACGAATACGTTGCATCACTGCGACGAGAGTTCCGAGGTTTCGGGCGGCGGTAATGTTGGTGGTCATAATGTTTCCTTTCAAAAGTTGGTTAATTAGTCTGCAATACGTGAAATGATTTCCTTGACGTTCTTAATGCGGGCAAAATCAGAGCTGTAACGTTCCTTCGTCCAATAGTCGTTGTTGCCATAGAAATGTTCCCATCGAAATGCCAGTTCCTTGTCGGCGAAGAGTTCGACAAGTTGGTCAATGATACAGTCTTGCGGGTCGAGTTGGGCAATTTGCTCAGCAGTCAGTTCAAGCCCTTCGAGGAACCAGCGAACATCCCATTCAATATGACCAATCGCGTCAAGTTGGACATTATACAAACTATCGAAACGGTCATAATCTTCGAGGTAATAGATGGTATCCGGTTGCTTACCTTCCGCCATCCACTTGTCAAGAAAAGCTTGCAAATTTGTAACAATAACTGGCATATCACGTTCTGCGTTAATTGCTGCAAACAGACGGTCATCATCAATTCCATGCTCATAATCGCGGTGGTCATTGACAAAGTGGGTCAGATCATCATAGTTGTAAGTTTGCTCACGAAGATATGCGTCAATTTGTGCGTTAACTTCAGCGAGTCGGTCACGGCAGTATGCAACAATTTGTTCGTTGGCGGCGTCGAGTTGGGCGGCGATGGCGGAAAGTTGGTTATCGGTGTTAGTCATTTTGATGTTCCTTTCAGTTGGTTTGGTTGTTAGCAGTCTTCGCGTGCCTTTGCTCGACTGCATGTATGCATTGTACCTTCTATTTACATAGTTCGATGTAGTTACATTGTAAAGTTGTGTAACAAGGTGTAACGAAGGTGTAACAAAGGTTTGAAGCCGCCATGAGAAAAGCCCCTGCAGATTTCTCCACAGGGGCCGTTCGTAACAACTACACACAAAAGGGCATGTCATGAACTACATGCAGTGGGTCATCACTCCACTAACGATAGTGTAACACAGTGTTACAAAGATTTGAAGAGTGTGTTACAACTTTGACGTATGCCCGTCGCTAATGTTGAGCCGAGGGTTCAGCTCTTTGATGAGTTGCGCTTCATGGCGATATGCTGCATCTTCATCGAAATACGTCTTAACAATGTCCACTTGATAGTCATAGTCAATTGATTCCATCGCATCAATCCAAGTTTGACTGCGATTCGTACTCCATGCTCGATCACCAGTCCCTTTTCCAACATACACAATTTCATCGTTGATGGTGTGCCAATAGACGTAAAACACTTTCATACCACTTGTCAACATAATTTCATGCGTCTTCAAATACTCTTCGCGCGAGGGCATATTGTTTGAAGAGTAATCAATATGAGAATTTGTTACGATAACTGGATTAAAGAATGCGGCGCGGAATGCGACGCCTAAACTTCTATTGACCCAACTAACATATGCCACCGCCAATTCTGGGATGCAGAATGTGCCGTTATGTTTACCACGGCCACCTCGACTTCTAATCAATTGTGCCTCTACTTTATGCAGTATTTCAGTTAATCCAACAATCTCAGCTTTATATTCATCAGTATCTTTCCACTTCTTAACACTGATATCAGATTTCGTAATCGAGAACATCATACGTAATTGATTAATCCAGCTAGTCACTTCAGAAAGATTAACAAACCCTTCTTTGTCAAGTGTTATCAATATCTCATGACCTTCAAATTCAATCTTATAACTCTTCGTTTCAATAATCTCGCTCATGTGTTACTCCTGTGATGCAATGAACTCATTCTAACCAATTCATCAGTTCATTTCAACGAATGTTACATCTACTTACACAAACCAAAACGCCCTTGAAACTTTCGTAACAAGGGCGCTTGGTAACAGGAAGGAGTGTCAATGCGTTGGTTCACTACGCCAACGAATGAATTCTAACACATCATCAACACCTTTCGCTTCAATTCTGCTTGAAGATGTAACAAATTGTTAGAATCATTGCCACCAGCCATGCTGCGATGATTAGAGTAGTGATATCGAGATAGATGTAACAAATGCTTCCGCAAAGCATTGTTAATGTTGTCATAAGATTGTTCATGCAATCCACCGACCAATCCACATCAATCCAAACACTCCAACAAAGATGCCACTGATGATCCAGTTGACCTTGGTCGCATTCCATTGAACGAATTCTCGTTCATCTGTTACCACCACTTCCCGCTTCGTCGGTTGTTCAACTGCAGCCGGTTGATTGATAACCAATGTTAAAAGCATCGCGGGGACTGTTATCACCCACATTCCCGACCAAATCGACCAAGCAATCATGATTGCGAAGATGGTTGTCAGAGGGAAATAGATGACATAACCAATTGCCAAGAGAATGCAGAAGATATGAAACATGATGAACTCCTTTTCAATAACTCATTATCAAGTAGTTATGTCAATTGACACAAGCACTTTTACAATTTGTTACGAATGCCTCTAGAACGCATTAAAACGAGCTAGGAGCGATGATCTGACAGAGCATCGTGCGAATGTGTGCAGATGCTCTGTTAGAAGGTTGTAGAAGGTTTTAGAGGGGTTGGCGGGTCATTTTACATCTGATCGAGAAGATGGCCGAGATAATGTCCACCAGCAGTTTTCACTTCGTTGTTCAAACGGACGTTATCCGCTTTGTCAATTCGTCCAAGATCAACCATGCGAATCAATTGCTCGATATTGGCTGCGAAATAGCTAGTTGCTTTGTAATGTGTCTCTTGCAGTTCATTGAATTCGATCACTTGCATAATGCATTCCAGTCGATCAAGTTGTTGCTTGCGAATGCATTCATCAAATTGATGCTGATCAATAGACATCGGATACACAGCCGAGTTATCAATGTAACCAACCACATCATTAGCAGTCACATTGATGTCAATGTTAAGAACTTGTGCCAGTTGCTGCATAGTCAGTTGCTTAGTCATTTGTAGCTCCTTCGTGGTTCGTTGTTGCGATGAGTGAATTATGCGCTCGTTGTAGAGAGGTGGCAAGTGATTTTACAATTGGTTGCAATTGGTTACAAATGGACTTCCAGTGGCAAAGATGGCCCGGATGTCATGCTTGGGGGGGCAGTCGTTCATTTGTCGTTCATTTGTCGTTCATTGGGACAAAGGTGGCTGGAAATGGAGTGAGAATACTCTTAATACCCAGCTATTCGAGGCAACTTTGTCCCAAGTTATCAGGCGAATTCGAGGCAACTTTGCACTGCGATGTGTAACCAACTGTAACACTACTTGACTCCGACCATCTTCACCCCGACAATAGACATGTCATCAATTAATTGAAAGGAAACGTATGACAACGAAACATATCACTGCATTTCAATCGCATATCAATAACAATTATGAAGTAACAGCTCATTGGGACTCTTTCGATCCGAATACTTGTATCAAGAATCTTGATACGGGGGAGTTTGTTATTCCTGAGTTAAAGAACGGGACATATTACGTTAATCTTGATAAAACCTGGGGTGGGAAGGATGTGGTTGAACTTAACAAACTGTCAACCATTTTTGCTCGAATGTTCCTTGATACAACTTTCATCACTCGAATTGAAGTTGCTCATGCAAATCGTGATCGGATGGATCTACGGCTACAGAATCTTCGTTGTCGGTGCCAGTTAGCAAAATCACGGGTGGTTGGTGGAGAGCTTAGGTATATGTTAGCCGATAACACCCCCGTGAATGAGGGGTCAACCTGAACGGAATCTGAACGAATTTTCTAAGTGACTTTGAAGAAATTCTGTATATATTAGAGGTAGACACTGCACATCTTACAAAGTTTGATGTATAATGTCTACCAGATGACCTTGAACAAGTCATCGACTCCTGAAGTTAGGATTGTTAAACGGGTGAAAGGGAGGGCCGGCCAGCTCTCCCCTTCTTTAGCTACCCCGAGACTCATAACTCAGAGTGGCACCCAGCCTAACAGTTCTTAACCTAACTTTAAAGGAATTATCCCATGTCTCTAAGTTCGCTCGTCCAAATCAATCAATCGGCCATGTCCGAAGTTGCTTCAGAACAAGTTTTCACCGTCGCTGAAATTCTTGAAGCCATTAAGTCACCGCTCTATCGTACTCGCGTCGAGATTATCCGCGAATTCGTCGAAGATGGTAACGTCACTGAAGCCAACAATCTCAAGAAACGACTCCCAACATTCTATTCAGCCGGTACTTTCAAGGTTGGAGAGACGGTCAAGAAGACTTCCATGCTGAATTATTCAGGAATCGTGTGTCTTGACATTGACAAGATAACCAATCTAGCCGATGTCAAACAAGCATTCGCTCAAATTGATACAGTGCTTGCAGTGTTTGTTAGCCCATCAGGGCGCGGTATTAAAGTGCTTGTTAAGACAACTAACACCAATCAGCAATATCATCGTATTGCTTATACTCAAATTATCAAATCTAAGCAATTTGAATCGATTGCTTATACTTTCAATTTCAAATTTGATGATACTGCTGCCAATTTCACCCAAGCATGTTTCATGAGCCACGACAATGAGTTATATGTTAATGCTGATGCAAAGACGTTTGAAGTAGTTATTAGCGATGCAGCCAAGGTTGCTGCAGTTAAACAATTCTCAAAGATTGGTCATGGTGATTATGCAAGTGCTGGCGCAAAGGTGTTCAGCAATTGGTTAGCAAAGCATTATCAATCTGGCACTGAAGCAGCTATCAAAATCATTGCAAAAGCATCATGGTTTGGATGCTCGGCTGATGATTGCGAGAAGCTGTGCAACGAAGTTGGTATGCATGTTTCTGACATTGAACGTATTGAATCAGTTTACAAATCCGCTGCAAGCAATTTTGGCACTTACTTCGCTCTTAAGGAAGCAGAATTACAAATGGATTACGCTCGCACTTACCCGCTAACAGATTCTCAATATGCTGGAAATATCAACTTTGAAAGTGTTAAACACATCAAGCGACTACTCATTATTGCACCCACGGGTTCTGGCAAAAGTCATATCCCATTTGAAGAATGGCAATATACTGATGACATGGGCATCAAGCAACAAGCTAAACAGATTTGGTTATTCCCGACTGTAGCACTTGCCAGCGAACAGTTTGAAACCAAGAAGCAACATGCGAATACTTTGACTGCATGGAAAGATTCTCCGAGCAATATCAAAACTGCTTCTGCTCATCAATTGCTCAACAACGAAATCATCTGCGGCACTTACGACAGCATCACGGAAATTGTGAGCGAGTTGGCAAAACATGATGTCATCCATCAATACATGCTTATCATTGATGAATTCCATCAATTGATTACCATCGCTGATAGAAATTTCCGAATTGATGCTGCCAAGAAAGTGTCTGGTTATATCAAGAAGTTTACTGGTTATGCAGGTGTGGTTGCTCTAACAGCTACTCCAATTCGTAACAGACATCCAATCCTCTCATCATTTCAAGCCGTTAAAATCACTAAGCCAGAATCTGTTAAGAAGAACTATCAACTCATAACAATTCCTCATGGCCTTTATGAAGATGTGTTAATCAACTCTATCTCTCTTGAAATTGACAAAGCAGACAAACAGAGTGTGAATGTTATCTATCTCGCTAACACCTCCCAGAAAACTCTTAACAAATGGATTACTCGTCTTGACGCAAATGAGAATAAGCGTTCAGTTGTCTGCATCAATGCCAAGAACCGCAATGAAGAAGATAATGCAGAGTTCTTCACGACAAAATCTGCATCAGAACAGAAAGTGTATATCGTGACAAGTTATATCGCGGAAGGTGTTAATGTAACCAATCAAATCAAAGAAGTGAATCTGCACGTAGTCAGTAGTGATCATCCGCTGCGCGTTGAACAAATGTCTAAGCGTTTTCGCAAAGCTGGTGCTGTGAATGTCAAGCGTTATAGTCATAACGCAGAATTGACCAAACATTCGTCAATTGAAATTGAAAGCATTTGTTACTCAGCAAGTATGCGTGACAAGAACAAAACTAATGTGTTAGCAATTGTTGCCGATGAAATTAGTCTACACAATAAGTTATATCCAAATGCAATCTATCAAGGCGCAAAACTGGCAGTATATGACCCAAAATCATATCCAGTGGATTTGGATAATCCAGATATGATTGATGACCTGCTGTTTGAAAAGTATCAACTTGATATTGCGTCAAGCATGTATCTAAAATCGAACATTGGTTACTCAGAATATCTAACACAATTCGGTTTTGAAATTAAAGAAACTGAAAAGATGGTTTTACCAATTACTGAAAAGATTAAAGTGAAGAAACAGGCTAACACTTCCGCAACGCTTGAACAAGTGCTTGGTTACATTGATGAGAAACGTATTCACGACAAGTCAGAAGATAACTCAGATGCAATCAAACAACTTGCTCAACTGATTCTGAAAGTGAGCGAATCAACTAAGATGCATCCTGAACAACTTGTCAACAACGGTGTTATTGATCGAGTGATGTCGTCAAAACAAGTCATCAAAAGGTCAGAACTCAACAAATTGAAATATGAGTTGATCGGAGAACTTAACATCGATTCGTTCAATCAATTTGTCGAATCAATCAAATCAACTTTCGCCGGAATGCGTTTTGAAAATCTCGCAGAAGTTGTTAAGTTACTTGATGAAACATTCCCCGAGCAATTGAAGTTGTTTAACAAGTTAATCGATGGAAAAGAAGAGAAAACTGCTCTGCTTCGCTTTGCCGGAATGAGTGAGAAGAAATCGGGGTGCAGTCGTTTCGTTGAATTCATCTGATCGAATTGGGACAAAGTTGCCTCGAATAGCTGGGTATTAAGAGTATTCTCACTACTTTTCTAGCCAACTTTGTCCCAATGAACGACAAATGAACGACTGCCCACCCAAGCATGACATCCGGGCCATCTTTGCAACCAACTTAACAGAAAGCAACAAACTATGAAACGAAATTATCTCTATCACAAATCAACAAATCGATATTATGTTTACGCACATCTTGTCAACGAATCAATCATCTACATTGGCAAAGGAAGTGGCGACCGGGCATTTCATCAAACCAATCGATCTGATATATGGAAGGAAGTAACCAATTCCGGCTATGAAATTAAGATACTCGCACATTCGTTAGATGAGAAACAAGCTTATGCCGAAGAGGCGAAATTGATTAAAGAGCTGAAACCAATCTGTAATTTGAAAGCTGGTAACAAATCCTCAAAACCTTCAAAACCTTCAAAACCTTCTGCTCCACTTTCCACTGAAGATATGTTAGAAGAACTCTATAAAGTGCTTGACCCTCGACCATTTGTTATCACATTTGGTAGTCATTCACTATCTCATACTCAAGCAAAGAATATGGCTAAAGCAATTGATTATACTGGCCCAGCATATATTGATGCTATCAACAAACTCTTAACAGAAATTGATTACAAAATGGTAACGACTCCTGACGACCATTTGTTAATCATGAGATACTGAAACATAGGGTTTCCACGGGATTAAAAGAGCGAAAATCGACAAGTCACTCAGTTTAATTTCGTTAAATACAAATGAATAAACTGAAAGAACTTATGTCAAATTTCGCCACCACTCAAGCAATTACCATCCAAGGTCATCTGCCGTTTTATCCAGTCAACATCCCTGGATACCCACAATTAACAAACGCATACGCGGTCAATCAAGTGGGGGAAGTGCTCTCACTTGCTCGGCCGATGACTCCACGCCATCCCTCGCATCAACCAAGATCCACCGTCCAACGCCTGCTCAGTCCGCAAAAGGACGGTGCGGGCTATTACCATTATCGGTTATCCCTCAACAATGTAACCAAGCTTGTCAAGGCTCATCGATTGGTTATGCTCACTTTCGCACCAATTGACAACCACGCTGAAATGACTGTTAATCACATTGACGGTAACAAGCTTAACAACTCCCTCGAAAACCTCGAATGGGTAACAAATGCTGAAAACTTGGCGCATTATCTCAAAATGGCTAAAGCGACTGGCAAGAAGCTTGGTCGCAATGGACTAACACCCTCTCAAACTGATTACATCGACAACAATTACTCTACGATGACTCTTATTGACATGAGCAATGCTTTACGTGTCACTTATACGCGAGTGCAGCGATATGCCAAAAAGATGGGTTATATGAGCAAGCGTCAACGCACCCTCGCGGCCAACAAGGAGTAAGCAAATGACAAACGTGCATGAACATTTCGAGCGTTTGTTGGATGCGTTACAAGAGCAGTTATCCAATATCCCTCCAGAAAATCAATCCATTGAAATTATCAAACAGCAATTAGAAATCATTGGAGAAATTGAAAGGCTAAAGCATCTGTTGAATGGCGCAATTTAAATAGATGTTAATGGGATAACTAATTAGATGGCATCAACAGAAAACAAACAGATTTTGAATATGATTAGCGGAAGTTCGCTGAATCGATATTCGTCAATCTATGAAAGTGAAATATTGGTTAATGCGACAGTTATCCCAGCCCAAACACCTACTGCCAGATCGCCGGCAATGCTTGTGCCACGATTGGGCAAAGTTGGAGTAATTGACAAAGAGAATATCAAGGGGTGTTATTACTCAAACTCAATTAACAAAGTGTTGATTGTAACTTCTACTCAATTACTTCGTTTCGATGAGAATCTAACCAATGAAACAGTATTACTGACCTTTGACTCTGAGTTAGAAAATGAGCCGTTGTTAGAAGAAAACTATTCAAGCGCGATGGTAGTATGAGTATCGTGACTGGGAAACAGATCGGAAGAGCACACGTCTGAACTCCAGTCACTAATGCGCATCTCGTATGCCGTCTTCTGCTTGAAAAAAAAAAAAAAGAA
>OGVW01000060.1_pt1 | contig 12197 bp, 15 predicted proteins | sample 1575821 | NCBI WGS metagenome assembly OGVW01 (sample SAMN07581525, study PRJEB24739) | freshwater metagenome | place: Singapore | collected 2015-01
GTTTCCCAGTCACGATAATCGACCAGTTCCTCTTGAGTCCTTCCATGCCGTTATTTTTATATTCCCATTGATAGCATGATCAACTTGCGATTGTTGATATGAATTTCTAATGACTTGATTAGAACTAGCGTTAAATGAGTATGCCGTCCCTTTTAAAACCCAGTTATCATTTGTTTCATTATATGAATAAACATTAGGATTAGAATATTTTAAAAGTTCGCTTTCAAAAGAAAAAACGGCAGAGGCATTGTCAATTGTGCCACCGCCTAAAATGTTTGTAGACAACTCGTCATAACCTGCACGTTTTCTAATTGTTAGCTTCTCTTCAAAAACACCATTCTCAAGCTCTGAGAGTTTTACCGCAAGCTTGTCGTTTGTTTTTGTATCAACACCAGTTTGAAAAGTTAAATTAACGGTTTGATCTTGAAGCATGATTAAACCTCATAAGCAACTAATACAGTATTGAAAACACTTGCTGATGCTCCGCTATCACATTTAATTTCTACTCTGTAAGTTGTTGACCCTGTTGCTGATGGTGTGTCCACCATAAAAGCACTTGCTGGCAAATCAATAACAGTACCGCCAGGGCTTCCTTGTTTAAACTCTGCAACTGTAGTTGCAAGTGTCACATTGTAAAATCTAAGTGTTATTCCTTGAGTTTGCAAATAAGCCGTTGAGCCACTGGCTGAAGCTAGCCTTAAACACATTGTTCTGTTACCAACTCCTGTAATAGTGACACTTAAATTGGTGACTGCGACATATGAAGTTGATGAAGTACCAAATGAACCACTTGAACCAGATACTTGTCTTGATACACTCGCAAGCTTTGCTAGAGTAACCGCGCCGTTATTGATTTTTGCAGTAGTGACATTGTTATCTAATATTTTTGCAGTTGTAACATTGCTATCTGCAATTTTCGCCGTCGTAACTGCTAAGTCATTTATTTTTGCAGTCACTACGCCTAAGTCTTTTATTCTTAAAGCTGAACCAGATATTTCAAGAGTAGAGTTATCAGCATCTAAATCATTTTGTAAAACTCCGCCACTTGTCATTCTCACAATCTTTGAAGACGCTGGCAAAGCCGCAAACATTGTTAAATCATAAGAACTTGCTAGTGATGCAGGTGATTTAATAGTGATCGCATTTGCTGCCGTGTTTGCTTCATAAAGTAAAATGTCAGCCATTGCCATTTTAGCCGTTGCGCTCGGAGCTTGTAAAAATGAATATGCTTTTGAAGTATTATTATAAGTTACTGAAGCAGTGACACCCACGCCGCCGTAATCACCGCCAATAGTTCCGATCGATGCTAAGTTTAATCCAGTGCCGCTTGTGATTTGAACCGCAACACCTGAAGCATTGTTGTAATATAAAGCCCCACCGACTGAGTAGATACACTCTTTGTCGTTTGAACCTGCTAAAGCAGCACCTTGCGAACTAAATCTTGTCGACATGATTGAGATTTGATTAAAACCACCAAAACTTAAATCAGAATTAATATTTAAAGCAGCAGCAGGAATCAAAGAACCGTTGCCGCTTGTGTGATCATGTGAATCAATCAATTCAAGAGCTTCATTGATCATGCTTGCCCATGCTGGACCAAGAGTGACCGAAACCGTTGGTAAATCTAAATTCATAAAAATTGTTGCCATAAATTACCCCACGTAAAGACTGACAGTGCAGTCAGTCGTTGATTTTAAATATAAATATTTTTCGTTAAATTCGCCCGTAACTTCCCAAATATCTGGCTTAATTGGTCTACCTGATAATGGAAGTGATGTTTTAAAATTTAATGTGTCACCTGTATTGTAAGTAAAAGGGACTGTATTTTGAATGTGATTAGGTCCAGCATAGGTCGAAGCTGTATTGATAACAAAAGGCGAAACTTGTGTCGAGCTTGGAACTAAAACACCTAATAAAAATGTATTAGTACCAGCATCATTTGTTACACCTGAGCCGTAATTAGCCCAGCCGTCTGGACTTTGTAAATAAGTGAGATCAAGTGTAAAACCACTAGGCAAACTTAATCTAGGCCAGTTAAATGCAGCCGATGCAGCACTAAATGTCATTTTAAAAAGTAAATTAATCCAACCGTTTGTAACTGTATAAGAAGCGATTGTCGTGCAATTCGTAACTGAACCTGTCGCAGCCGTAACTGTTGGAGTATAACTTGTTAATCTTACATCTGAAATAGTTTGATTTGAATTAACTATTGGACCGCGAACGATTGTCCAAAATCTTAAAGGTCTATCTAATTTATGCTCAATCACATTTGTACTTGCTGCGCTTAAAGAGATATTCTCAAGCACTTGACCATTTAAAAAAGGATTAGATGCCAAAGGACCTAAAGTCCGTCTCAAGTCCTCGGCAATTTTATTTGTCTCGTAATTTTGAGCTTTAACTGTGAATGGCGACTTCATTAAAATTCAATCCCATAATAGTTAATAACTTGACCGCTCGACACATCTGCAATTGTTGCAGTGTCGCCTTGAATTCGATCACGCTTCATTTTTTGAACTCGTCTTTCAGCATCTTGTTTCATAATTAAAAATGGCTGAATGTCTGACTCTTCTTTCGCAAGCATTTTTATGCAAACATCTGCAATAACATAATCATCAAAACCATTGATCACATCTACAACATCCGTATCAGACACTAAATCATCTAATATCGGAGCATACCATAAACGAATCGTCTCACCTGTGCTTGGTGTTGGCATCAATCTAATATTATTGCCGTTTAACATATATTTATAAAATGCGTATTGAGTTGTATTGAAAGAAGGAAAGTTATTATATCTATTTCGATCTTGCCAGTTTGCTCTCTGCATTGATCTTGCTTCGCCAGTGCCAAGTCTATAATCAACACCTAAAACTTTATATAATGTTGAAGGTAAAGCGTACTCGTCTTGATTAACCACAGTTTGAAAATCATATGATTGAACGTAATAAAATTCTCCTGATTGAATCAACATATCATAGAGACTTTTTAATGAGTCATTTATATAAGATACAAGTTCAGTATCAGAGACAAAACTTGAAAACTCCATATTTGCTTGCTCTCTGCATTTTGTTTTTAAAGTACCGAGAGTGATATTTGAAGCCATGTTTTACCTCTCTTTTTTTACATTTCGTCGATGTCTTCTTTTAATTCGCAATAATTAATGAAAGCTTTTAGAGCCACTTTGAAAGCTTGAGCGTTATCTGTTTTCACAGCCTTGATCATATCTTTACAAAGATTTTCTGACTCTGCTTCAAAATAATTTATTTCTTCATTTTCTTTAGACATTTCTGGTTTTTCAGAAATGCCAAAGGCTGAGAAAATTAATTTCTTTTTATCCATTTGGCACCCCTATGCTAGACGTTTGAAAAAATAAACCAACAATGAACTTTATGAGCTGCTCCGACATCTGTCGCCGTTGCTGCTGCAAGTTCTTTGATTTGAACAACTTTAGTCGTTAAATTTACTGAAGCAATTTGCACAACACGATCAACCGCAGTTGCCGCCTCTACTGTAAAAAAAGCACCAACTAATTTAGGAAACGAATCAACAAAAGTAATGTCATATGTACCAGCAGCAGAACGCGCAGCACTTACAACATACGTGTTCGTTGTTGAACCTGTTTCAATTGATGTAACAGCATTTGAAGCATTGATTGAAATTGTGAAAGGAACAGAAATAAACTCACGAGAATAAGCTTTTGCACCTGGAAAAAATGATCTATTAGCCATTTTAAACTCCTCTTTAGAAAAAAAGGCATGACCGATTAAATTCGATCACACCTTTTAATTTTAATTTAATTATTAAGCGATTTGTCCAACACCGTTAAAGCCCACAGCTTCACAACCTAATTGGTGGTATGAAGTTACACGGACTTGTAATGAATCTGCTGAAGTTGAACGAAGCATTTTAGTGCCGTCAGCATCAAAAAGATTTGGTGACTCACCTAATGAGTTAAATGTCCACGTGTCTAATTGAAGAGCGTAAAATCTATCATTTTGACAGTTAAGATCAGGTAAAACAGTAACAGGTCCTTTTAAACCAGTGACTTTGATACCATCAAAACCAATGTCTGTGCCTTTAACGTCTTCACGAGTTAACACTTTTTTAGAACCTAATTGCTTTTCTAAAGAAGCGTAGTTGATGTGATTCATGAAAGCATGAGTTGGGTTTCCACCTTCTTGACAGATAGCCGCTATAACATCTGTTAGAGCTTCTTCTAATGGTTGACCAACAACATTTTTTCTAACGCCTGACAAACGAACGATGTCAGCAGTTCTATCAACACCAAAGAATGCCGTAGATGATGGATCAGCTAATGGAATCCAAGCATCAAGACCAGAAAGCTTTTTGTTTAAATCTCCTGCAACATATAAATAATCTGAAGTTGCTAAAGATGAGATTTGAGTAGACCAGTTGCCGCCTGCAGTAGTGATTGTGCCAGTGTTTCTGTTAATTGCAGAAATTGCAGCCGAACCAGTTCTCGCACCTGAACCAAGAGCTGAAGACGCTCCGATAACCATTCCTACCTCAAAATTTACGATGTCACGAATGTCTGCAAGTGTGATTGTTGCAGAAGCTACAGTCGAACCAGTAGAAATTCTACCGATCGTACCAGTACCGTCACGGAATAATGCAGTTGCAGTTGAACGACCTAAAGAGTGAATAGCTCCGTCAATTTCCATTGTTGCAACTTTTAAAAATGCGCCTGCGTTGTCTTCAGAAGCTAACATCACTTCATGAGAAATTTCAGCAATTGAGTAATCTTGAACACGAGTTAAGTTAAATTTAACCCCTTTAGTGTTTCCAGTGCCATTAATAGCATTTGAAAATGTTGCCGATCTGTTTTGTGGATTAGCATAGATTTGTGGAACTGGCATGATGTCGCCTGTAAACTTTGTATATTTTGGAACTAAAGCATAAAAAGGATTGTTTTTATAAACCATATCCGTTGGTTTCATTGCTTTATAATGTTCTTTTAGCGCGAAATCAGCACTTGTCATGTCGATAGCCATTTTAGACTCCTGTTTTTTATTTTGTTGTTAAATTAAATTGATGATCTAGGAGTGTTTCTAAGTGATCTAAAATAGGTTTTTTTCTTATTTAAATTTAATGAGCTTTGCAGCTTCATCGATTAATTCTTGTTTTGTTTTTTTGCGAGAGGTTTCTTTTTCGCTTGATGATGAGTTAGGTGTGTTGCTTAAAGTGATATTTTGATTTTGCGATATACTCGCAGCTTCGGCCTTAAGTTCATTCTTTACTTTCGGCGTTAATTTGTCAAACTGCTCTTTTGAAATGCCCATATCTTCTAGAATAAACTCTAAAAACTTGTCTTTTTTCTTTAAAGCGGTTTGTTTTAACTCATCTTGAAGGGTTTTTTCTAAGATCTCAGCCGCTTCAATGACATTTATATTTCTTTTTTGTTTATCTCTTGCAGTCTCGATAGCTTCTAAAACAGTCTCGGCAAAATCCTCATTTTCAGTTAATAAAGGATATTTTTGTTTATATTCGTCAGCTTTAAAATGATTTTGAATCTCATCAACCCATGACTTTCTTAAAGCTTGAGTCTGAAGTTTTCGATTTTCCTCTTCACGACTTATGATTTCTTTTTCTTTAACTGAGATTTTTTTCATCAATAGCTTTCAAAAGCTTTTCTTCAAATGTTTGAAGTCTAAAATCAATCGTTGGCTCTGAATTATTTAATTTATATTGTGTGGCGTGATTGTAATAATCAGGATTAATTTCATCTAATACAGACACATCGCCTTTTTTAATTTTGTCGATCATCTCTTTATATTTGATGTACTCTGATTTTTCAGACTCAAAAGCTTGTCGTTCTTGCTGCCATTTCTGACGCTCTTGAACTTTCTTCTTTTCTTCAGCCGCTAATTTTGCAAAGCGTTCGGCTGCAATTGTCGGACTCATATCATCATTTACTTGTGATGTTTGAGAGTTGTCATTTGATTGTGCTGCGTCTGTTATTGGCGTTTCTTGGCCGTTTTCAATATTCATATTCCCTCTTTTTTCTTTGTTTGTTTTGATGATAAAAACTCAATAGCTAGTTTCTTTTGATGCAAAGTTAAATAATCCATATCGAAATTGTCCTCAACTGGATTAATTGAAATCCATCCCTGCAACCATTCTTTAAAATATGAATTTTTGACTTCAAATTTTCTAGTGTGCCATAAGGCCTCAAATATTTGTTTTCTTGCCTGCGCAAAATGCCACGGGATAGGAATTGTCTTTAAAGCATCTAGATAAATGAAGCGACTAAAGTCTTGAACAAAAGGAAACGGCTTCGTGTATTCAATGCCGTCCCGAGTTGTGTATCTTAAGTTAAGCCAATAGACATGGCCTAACTCTCTTTCTTCGTCGTTACCGACTTTATCAATAATCGAACTCATTACATAACACCTTGAACTTCTTGTTGCATCGCTTGAGGCTGCATTTGAGCTTGCGCCGCAAGTTGAGCTTGCATTTGAGCTTGTTCAGCTTGTTTTTTTAACTCTTCAGCCGCACTCATCCAAGTTCTGATCAACTCTAGTCTTTCGTCTGGAACATTATTCATCTTACATTCATTGTAATAAGTAATTGCAAATGATAACCCATAAGATAAATCCATATATGGTTCAGGAGAAATATACTCATTCTTGTAAATCATATAATCCATAATCTTATGAATAATCTCTTGAGGTGCATTAATGTATTTAGTCACTGCATTAACGTCTGGAAAGTCAAATATTCTTAACGCAGTCTTTTGATCAATCATGCCGCTTGAAACTAAATCAATCGCATCTTGTAGTTGTCCGCTTGGAGTTTTACTAAAGAAGTTTGTCGGATACGGCTGCATGACATATTCAGTTTCATCAAGTTGAATGTCTGACCATTTAATTAATTCAAAGCCTTCATTGTTTTTAGCCATGACAGAGTACTCGCCAAATTCTTTTGCTATGTCTTGAGCGTAATCAATCATGATTTTTGCAGCTTCAATAAATGAATTTTCATAGTTCACACTGTGCATATAAAATCTCTCTGACTCAATATCAGAAAACTCTCTTAAAGCTTTACCACTGTTCAAGCCTGCAGGTTTTTGAGATTGTGAGCTTAAGATGCTTACTCCTGTAATATCGAAATATTTTTGCAATAAAAATTGTAAGTGCTGAAATAACATAGGGTCAACAGCTTGTGGAACTTGAAAAATAGGTGCTGTGCCAGTGTACCACACGATTGCGCCGATCTCGTTATTGAGCTGAGTTTTTAAGACTTCACTTCCTGCTTCTAAGAAAACTCTTGGCACACTTACTTTCTTAAAAGAGTCTTGCATTTTTCTAGCTACTGCCGTGATCTCAAGTTGTACTTGATAAGCTTCGTCAATCAAAGATGAGCCAAGATAACCAAGTGATTTTTTCTTCCAGTCAATTTTTACAAATGGAAAATAATCTTTTTTATAGTCTTCAAACAAAAGAGTGCAGTTATTTACAACGATTGCGTGTTTACCGTTTGTTTTTTCTTTATCAGTTGGAAGCCTCCAAGCCTCGATCACCCACATATTGTCAGCAAGACGAGGAATATTTGTTGAATAAGCAAAGGTTTCACAATTTAAAAGCTTATTTGCAAACTTTGGAAACATATCAATTAAAGTCTCACGACTCATGAGTTTAACTTGATACATTGTGTTTGTTTTGCCGTAGATGGCTTCCATTTCATCGACAACAATTTCGCCAGCAAAAACTTTCTGCGCTTTAATTTCTTTTTGATCTCTAAAGATTTTAATAAATCCTGAGCCAATTATTTCTGCCTCTTTAAATGTTAAAGGCATTTCAGTATAAATATTTGATTTATAAAATTGACCATCAATAAATTTATTTAGCTTTTTAGCAATTTGTTGATTTTCAAAATTACCTTCTTCTGTAAGAAATTGAATTCGAGGCTTATTCTTTGTAATCTTTTGAAAGATTGTGTCTACTGCCGATTGAGTTACGTTAAATTGAATTCTGTCATTAAAGTCATCGCTTGTTATGTAAGAAGAGTTTGCAAAGCTCATTTGAGTGCGCTCGCCATAGAGAGCAAGATTTCTCTGCATTTTCTTTCTTAAGATTGTTTGAGCGTTTTGAATTTCTCTAACAGTTCCAAAAATGTCTTCGTGGACGTTGTCGTTGTTTTGTTTTTTATACCATTTAGCCATAATAAATTACTCCGTGAATTAAACAGTTGCATCGAGTAAAGGAATAGTCACTTTGTTTGTGATTTCAAAAATATCATCCTCGACTGTTTTAATTTTTTCGTTTTTTATTGCGTCTAGTTTCTTTTTATCAATAGGTTTAATTTCTTGAATAGGCTCATGAAATGACACTTCAAAAGTCATGTCTTTGTAGTTTTTTACGCCCAAGTCTTTTAGTTTTTTTATTAGTGCTAAATTATGTCTTCCCATTTGTCCTCTTCTTGTTTTTTTAATTGTTCTAGTTGTTTAGTAAGCATCTCTTGAGCTTCTTTATCGTAATATTCTTTTGTATTTGGCTTTGGTGGTATGTCTTTTGGTTTAGCAAGATAGTGTTTTGCCTTTTTATAGGAGTAAATTAAAGAATCACAATTATGCGATAAAATACCATTAACAAAATATTCGTTTTGATCTTTAATTTGTAGATTGTAAACTTTTTGTTTTAATCCTGTTTTTTCTAGCGCAAGAACGCGAACAGTGTTTTTGTTTTGAAAATTTACTTGTTTTGTATCCTTCTTTACAAAAATTGCATGATCTTGTGATTTTATCAATTCCTGAATCTCTTCTTTTTTTTGCGTTACATTTGTTTGAACAAATTTGTTTTCTTTTTGTACCAATTGTTTCAGTGCCGCAAACTTTGCAATTGGATTTAATATCTTTTCTAATTTTTCCGATAGAATTTTTCCAATGCTTTTTATGCCATTCATGACCTTCTTTGCTTGCGTGCCATTTTGGTGCTGCAAGAATAGCTTTTTTAATGCTATTTTTTGACATCTGTTTTCTATATTCTTGTGATGAGTGAATTCTTGCGTGTTCTTTTTTACAAATAGCTTCGAGATTATTGATATCATTATTAAGAGTATTTTCGTCTTTATGATGTATTGAAAACCCTTCTTTAATTTCTCCATAATAATATTTATATATTTCTCTATGTAGAAACTTAGGTTTTTTATTAATTTTACAATACGCTTTGTAATATACTCGATCAGTCCTTCTCTTTGAGTCTGGATATCGACGATAGCTTTCGCCATTAAAGTGTTTGATATCAACTGATTTTGTAAGTAATTGCTTTCTTCCCACAATAACTCTCCAATTTGTAAGTCTTTAAAAGCAACGAACTTTTGTCTTGTTAAACTATAAAACAAATGATCATTCGTGCATTGGATTTTAGAGTTTTCAGTAATTAAATTATAAATGTTTTCATAACCTGTTTTAGCAATACACTCTATTTCTTTAATACCGACTCTTGTGATTACTTTATCTGAAACATTAAGTTGATCAATTCTTTTATATCCTTTTTCAGTTAAAATTAAAGAATCTCCAACAAGACACATATGATTCTCTGTTCTATCGTCTTCAATTCTTTTTTCGCTTTCAGGATCCCATTGATGTTGTTTCATTTCTAATGCAAGATCTGAACTATCTTTTATTTTAATGATACCAGAAATTAAATCACCGTTAACAATTTCGATAAAATCTAGCTTATTGGCTTTATCAGCTCTTTCAATGTTCAGTGAGTATCTAGCTTTAAACTCTTCGACGATGGCTTTACCTAGTCCGCCAGTGTCGGCAACCATTGCAATTGGATTGTATTTATTTTTAAAGTTAATTATTTGTTCTGCCATTTTGGCAGGAATAAGACCGACTCTTTTAAACTCATCCACGCAGTAGACTTTGTTTGGTAAAGTGTAACTAAACGCTAGAACTACAATTGCAAAGGCATCGTCAAAACCTAAATCTATGCCAAAAATATATCTGTAGTCATGACCTTCTGGCAGTTTATCATAGTCTTGTTTTTCTTTGTCATATTTATAAACAAGTGATGTTTTATCAACCACCCAAAGACCGCACCACTCTCTTAAATATGTTGGATGATCTTCGTTCCAATTTTTTCTTATTCGATAGTCTTCTAGCCAAGTTCTCGCATGAGGGATATAAATATTGTCTAAGATTGACCAATTGTGAACTGACCAACCCTTCTCAATTCCTTGAGTGACTCTGTAAAAAATATTAGACTCAAGTGGGTTTGCACTTGGTGTCCCGATCATTCCGATTGAACCGTCACAGTCGATTGTTGTCGGCTCTAAAACATCGTCTATTAAATAATTGATATGTTCTTTAAATGAAGCCGCCTCATCTAAGACAATCTTTTTTAAAGAGAGACCTCTGAGCTTTTCGGTGTCCTCTTCGTGATTGGCGGCTGTGATATATAAAGTGTTACCAGTTTTTTTATTTGTAATTGAAAGTTCTGCTCTATTGGCCTCAAGATCTAATCTGTATTTTCTTTGAAGCTTAATAACATGATTAAACATGATTCTTTTTGCGTGAAGTCGTGTTAATCCAATGTATGCACAATCACCTTTATCTTTTGAATAGATACCATCAAGCAAGCCTTTTGAAATTACGTGAGTTTTTCCAGCTCTTCGAGTGCAAAGAGCTGCTTTACGCTTTGAAGGGTCTTTGTCGTATTTTTTTTGCTGAGCGAATAAGCCTATCTCTAATGGTTTGAGTTCAAGCTCTTTTTTTTTAATTGAGCTTGAAACAAAAACAATCTTTTGAGCTTTTCTTCTCTACTCAACATCGCTTGATTTTAGTGCTTTCATGGTTTCATTTAAGACTTGATCAAGTTCAGTTTCAGAAATATCAGCGTTTAAATTGTAGTTAATATTTTCAGTCTGACTTTGTACTCTTTCAAAATATCCTAAATGCTTATTAGCTAAAAGCTTTACAGCGTAGTCTTTTCGTTTGTTCAATGCCTCATCAAAGAGCACATTTGCTATTTTTCCCGTTGATTGCGCTTTCCATTGTTTCATTTTTTCAGAAAATCTATTGTGTAAAGTATCAACATGAATGCCAAGTATTTGTGCTATTGCTTGATCTGATAAATGAAGTTTTGAAAGAGTTTCTAGCTGTCTTTCGTCGATTGGAATTAAAGGTCTACCGCCTTTGAGATTCTTAGGTCTAGCCATTATTGTTCACCTGTTCAGCAATTACAAAATGTTTTACGTTATGAAACGGCACGACAAGAGTTTTAATATTTGGCTTTTTAATTGTGCAAACTTGCTTATTAAAGTCTACATAAAGATCGCACTCAGTAGATTTAAAGAAGTGACCTGTTAAGGTTCCAAATGCCACAGCTTCAATGACTGTAAGTTGTTCAAGTTTTTCAATTAATTCTTTTTCTATGACTGTAAGTTGTTCAAGTTTTTCGACTAATTCTTTAGTTATTTTCTTTTCTGACATTTATTTCTCCAATTGCCATGTATTCTGGCACGTATGTTAGTGTGTATTTCTTTGTTTTCAATTGAGTTCTAAACGTATGAAGAACCCTATTGTTATTATTATTAAATTGATTGATTAATATTGTGGCAAGTCCGAATTTCCTAAATTGTTGTTTTGTATAGACGAAATGAACGACGTTAAAAGGCTCATTATTACCCGTTAATGATTGATGACCGATTATATAGGAATAAATGCAAGTCTCATCGTCTTTGTCGCAAGCAATGAGTCCTTGTGAAGTCTCACAAATCTTTTTTACTAAGTGTCTTAAAAGTGGAGAGTAAAACTTATTTCTATAAATTTGAGAATTAAAGATTCCGTAAAACATAGTGTCTTTAATCAGAGGTAGGTCTTCTGGCATTAATTCTCTTATTTTAATATTTTTCATTTTTTATACACTTTTTTAAAGAATTTATGATTAAATCTTGTCTATTTTGTGTATTTTTTACATTATTAGTCAATAAATAAAGCAATTTTGGGGTTTTAAATGAGTAAAGAAATAAAAATACATTGTAAGTACGATGATCTTATAAATGTTAAAAAGCTAGAACATCATCCAAAAAACAGAAATCAGCACGGACAAGACCAGATTGAAAGACTAGCAGAGCTTTATAAATATCATGGTATTCGGCATCCAATAATAGTAAGTAAGTTGAGTGGATATATTGTTGCTGGTCACGGTCGAAAACTTGCAGCGATTAGG
>OGVW01000061.1_pt1 | contig 11773 bp, 12 predicted proteins | sample 1575821 | NCBI WGS metagenome assembly OGVW01 (sample SAMN07581525, study PRJEB24739) | freshwater metagenome | place: Singapore | collected 2015-01
GTTTCCCAGTCACGATAACCAATGGAAAGTACCAGAGAACTGGATAACCAGGACGAAAAAAGAAATAAATCTGATTTCGCTCTATGGAAAAATGCACCTCCTGAGCATATCATGCGCTGGCAAAGTCCGTGGGGAGAAGGATTTCCGGGCTGGCATATTGAATGTTCGGCTATGAGCACCAAGTATCTCGGAAAGGAGTTTGATATACATGGCGGAGGTATGGACCTTCAGTTCCCTCATCATGAATGTGAAATTGCACAGAGTACCGTATGCAACCATCAGATGCCAGCCAAGTATTGGTTGCACAACAATATGATTACCATCGATGGTAAAAAGATGGGTAAGAGTTACAACAATGTAATCAAGCTCAGCGAACTGTTTAGCGGAACACACCCGATACTGGAGCAGGCTTACGCCCCATCAACGGTAAGATTCTTTATTCTGCAGTCTCAATACAGAAGCACATTAGATTTTAGTAACGAGGCTTTACAAGCCAGCGAAAAGGCTCTGAGAAGATTAATGGATGCTTACGAATGGCTCATGAACTTTAACAGCTATTCGGCTGAACAAGCTTCAGACAAGGCACTGGATGAAAAAGTAATTAAGTTGGTGAATGAATTTAACGAATTCATGAACGACGATATCAATACAGCCAAAGTGATTGCCAATATGTTTGAACTGGTGCCTGTCATCAATTCCATTAAGGACAAGCATATTGCAGAAAATGCTTTAAGCAGGAGCACTTTTGATTTATTAAAAAAACAAATGCAGGCATTCATCATTGATATTTTTGGATTGCAAACCAGCAAAGCCGATAACAATGATAAACTGGATGGAGTTCTGCAACTACTGATTAATATCCGCAAAGAAGCAAAACAAAGAAAAGACTTTGTTACTTCAGACAAAATCAGAAATGAACTGGCACAGTTAGGTGTTCAGTTAAAAGATGAAAAAGACGGAGGCATGAGTTATACCATCCAGTAGGTTATTCCCCTGGATGGTATTCCTTTTCCTTATTGTTGATTACATCTGTCTTATAAAAGAAAACATCCTTGAACTTCCCGTAAACAAATCCTTCTGCCTGATCTTTAAAATGAGGAGATAAAGGATTGTTGCTATGTCCGCCTGTTACAATTGTTTTTGCTTTTACTTTCTCTCCAAACTCAACAGCGGCAATAAAGCTATTACCTGAAAACCCATAACGGCCTTTGGAACTGTACATGGACCTGCTTTCAAAAGCAGGCAATGATCCCCAACGGGAAGAACTGATAGGAACAGCCAAACTGGGTTTGTTATCGTCATAAACCTCAGCAAACTTGCCAGTAAGTCTCTGGTAACGGTTAATCGCACCCCAGCGAACCTCCCATCGTCCATATTTACCTATTAATTCATTCAACACATCTCTCAATTTTTCAAGCATGATTTTTCCACTGATTCCATTGGCAATGGCATTCAACCTGCCAATCATTTCTGTGCCTTCTTCTCTGGTTTTAGCACCTGGCCACAGGGCATTTACTTTCGTTGCCCAATCAATCGCAATGGTTGTAGCAACTGAACTGGTATCAGATTCTTTGTTCCATTTTCTTAAAATTTCAATAGCCGGTTTAATGGTAATTTTTAGGGAATCGGTATTGGGTGTAACATCAAATGCTTTAAACAAGGGAGGCAGCAAAATATCAAAAGCAGCAAGATATCGGTTGTATCCAATTTCAATTAAGCCATCCAAGGTAATGCTGTCATTTTTATTCAGCAATCGCATGGCGTTAAGACCTCTTGCATTTTGACCATCCGGTGCCATGTAATAAGGATAGTTGTTTTTATTAGGGCTGCTTTCACCAGCAAGCGTAAACGGCGTTGCATTACAATTTTGCATCCAGCCACTCGCCGGATTAATCAGATGCACCGTTTCTTCCAGGGGATGAGCACCCTGCCATTCAGTTGCAGAAGTTGTGCCATCTACCGGTAAGGTATAATCGTACCCGGGATTTCTTTTGGGAACAAAATTTCCATGCCAGTAGGCAATATTGCCTTTGTTATCGGCATACACGGTATTGTTGGTGGTATTAGACAAGCCACGCATGGCTTCGGTATACTCTTCAAGGTTCTTTGCTTTTGTGGTATTCCAACTTTGAATCAATGCCTTTAAAGAGCGATTGTATTCTTTTAATGATAACCATTTATCATTTCTCTTTGCCACAATTGGTCCATGATGTGTGTAGTAGGTTGTAAAGGTTTTAGCCAGTCTCTCACCATTCACGGTATAATAAATGGTGATGGGCTTTGATTTTACAGGCAATAATTTTTTATCATACTCATACATCCATCCCTTGGGCGTCTTGCTTATTTGTTCTTCATACAAATCTGCCACATCTGTATATCCCGAAGTATGCATCCAGCCAAGGTTTTCATTGAAGCCCTGATAAATAAAAAACTGACCCCAGGTAGCTGCTCCATAAGCATTCAAACCTTCTTCACTAACCATTTGCGCTTCTGATCTGAAATAAAAAGGGACATGCGGATTAATATACAACATGGCATTACCAGTTGCAGACCGCTTTGGCGCAATGGCAAAACCATTGGATCCTCTTTCTTCTATTTCTTTGATATTATTAAAAGCAATGGCACTTGTTTCCGGGCCATTCTCATAAAACTGTCTTATTTCTTCAATGGAAGCACCGCCTGTGCTGGTTGCAGAAACACTTCCATCAGTATACATCAAGTGAAACCAGGGTTCAAATTTTTGCAAAACAACAGGCCTTACTTCAGGGTGCTTGTATAAAAAATAATTGATTGCATCGGCATGGGCATTCAATAGCTTTTTTAACCATACCGGACTTTGGAGATAATCTTTTTTTGCGTCATTACTATCTGCAATTAAACGCATCAGTAAGTCATTATAAATTAACTTCTCCCCTTCCATTTCTGCTCTTCTTCCAAGCATTTCAAGGTAGTTGCGTTCAATGCGTTCAAAATTTTCCTCGCATTGTGTGTACATTAATCCAAAGACTGCATCAGCATCTGTTTTTCCATAAACATGGGGAACACCATATTTATCCCTCACAATGGTTACCTGTTTCGCCTGAGACTCCCACCTTTTAATGTCGGAAGGCGCAGGCCATTGTGCACTGGCAACAATGCCAATGATCAAACTCAGAAACAATGCTATCTTTTTCATACAATTAAAATTCATTTATCAATAAGCAAAGCTTATTATTGAAACTGCTTTCATTACTTATACAGAACAGAGTCGCTTACTTATAGCCCCACTGTTTCATTACTTTTAAATCTTCCCTGATACAATCGATAGGAGGAATACCCTGATAAGATTCCTGTTCAATAATAAAATGAATGGTTCCGCCATTCTTTAATCCTTCGTCAATAATTTCCTTTACTTTCTGTACCCCTTTGCCCAGAATAGTACTTTCATATCCATTCCCATTCGCTCTCTTAATTTCATCCTTAACATGCATGGATACAAATCTGCCTGGATATTTTTTTACAATGGCCAGTGCATCTGCGCCGGTACCGTATAAGTTACCCATATCAAACTGCTGTGTTACCATAGAAGGATCGGTATTATTCAACATCACTTCGTACATGGTTTCTTCACCCATCATTTGGGTAAATTCAAAATCATGATTATGGTAGCCAAAGCGCATTCCGGATTTTTTGCACAAGTCACCGCATTTATTAAATACTTCCATAAAGCGAAGTAGGTCGTCCTTTGACTTTCTTAATCCCGATTCCAGCGAAGGACTGATCACCAGCTCCTGGCCAACAATAGCTGCATCTTCAATGGTGTATTTCCAGCTATCAGTAAAATCCTTTTTGGCAGCATCCCAGTGACTCGCGCCCATAACAGTATGGCCGGAGGGCATTTTCATTCCTAAATCGTCCAGTACTTTTTTAAACTCAGCCGCGGAATATCCGTAGAATTTTCTGTTCACATAATTGGCATGTTCTACATTTTTATATCCCATTTCCGCAACAGCCTTTAGGGTGCCCAGCGGATCTTTACGCATATCTTCTCTTACAGAATACAGCTGCACGCCTGTAATAAACTTCTTTTTGGCAGCTGCTGAGGCCCATGAAGGCAAGGTAATGGTAGCCAAAGCGGCTAAAGTTCCCTGTTGTAAAAATTTACGGCGGTTCACTGGCATAATCATCGTTTTTTTGTGATAACCAAAGTACGCAAATTTTGTATGAAAGCAGCAACTGTGCACGAAATCAAACAAGCCTTAATAGGGAACACAGCCAAGGAATTAGCAGAACTCTGTTTACGCCTTGCAAAATTTAAAAAGGAAAATAAAGAGTTGCTGACTTATTTACTATTCGAAGCCAATGACGAGGAAGGGTACATTAAGGAAGTAAACCAGGAAATCAGTGCAGAGATGGATCAGATTGATCCAGGTCAGAACTTGTATTTTGCCAAAAAATCCATCAGAAAAATTCTGAGAATAGCCAATAAACATATTCGATACATGGGTTCAAAACAGGCTGAAGTGGCCATTCTGCTTCATTTCTGTCAATGTTTAAAGCAATCGGGTATTCCATTTATGAAGAGCACAGCGTTGAATAACCTGTACAACCAGCAAGGTAAAAAAATAGAAAAAGCAATCAGCACACTTCATGAAGATCTTCAATACGATTACAGAAGAATGGTGGAAGATGCGCTCTGATAAGCTAAAGAAGCTTAGTGCTATTGCTCCTGATCAAAATATAATTTGTAATAATGCTTACCTGTTCTTTCATCGTAGCCTTTTTCTATCAGGTCTCTTCTGCCATGAACGTAAACATGAAAATTCTTGTCGAGTTTTAAAATGCTTTTGAAATGACGTTGCTGTTTCTGAATAGCAGCCGGATTAATGGCAAACTCATCTTCAATATTCACTTGCTTGGCCACTTCATATTGTTGCTTGTATTGCGTAAAACTTTCAATCACTTCAGGATGATATAAAACTTCTTTGCTAAACTCCTCCAACTGAAACTGATCATGGGTTTTAAAATAATCCATGCTTCGCTGGAGCATGTCTATCTGATCTGTTTTACTGGTTTCAAAATTTTCAGTGAGTTCATTGCTGATAAACAGTTTACACATACCCAGCGCCTCGTTGGTATTATGATAACTATTTATAATAGGAGATGCCTGTAAAAAAATAGATTTCCAAAAAGCACCATCAGCCTGCTTGGCACTGGATTGTTCATGAATCAAAACAATAAAATCCTGATCGGCTACTTTTTGTAAAATCAGGGCTCCTTTTTCTGCTTTTTTTAAATCAATACCTTCTTAAATAGACAATTGAACTGGACCAGGCTTGGTTTTTACCTTAAGAAATTGGTCTTTAATGGTTGTATGGAAAAGGCCAATCGCACGATATTCCGAGCCATCAAAATAAATATTATCGAAGTCTGCCATATAAAACTCACCCGACTTTGCATGCACAGACTGAGATTTCATATGAAAGTGTTCGGCAAGGGTTTTGCTTCCGGACTCCAATGAAACCTCTTTACTAAAGAGCTGATTTATAATAGTATACACCAGATTATCCTGCGTTTGCAGTCTGTATTGTTCTGCTTCATTAAAGGGCTTAAGAAAAAAATGGGTCAGGGTTTGTTGCCAAAATTCATCGGGAATGCTATGAGGTGTTTCCGAAAGAATCAGTTGTCCACCCTGTGCTGCATTACCTGCCTGATGGACCATTAATTGCTGTATGGTTACGCTGGAAGTATCATTCATATACCTGCGAATATAAAAGATATGACGACTTTTTAAAACCAAATTCGGAAATGGCGAATAAATTTCAGACCTTTGTTTTATTCTTAACTTATAACACAGCTACATGTACGCCCAAATCTGGATCAAGTACCTACCCATTATTCGTATTCTATTGAAAAGAACCAAACAAGATAATCAGGTTTTAGACTTGAATAGAATTGATTTTGAAAGACTGGGAACTGGCAGAAAAGCGGGTTACAAATTCACCATAGAATTTAAGAATGGCAAAGTAGCTAATTTAATCAGCAGCTCTGCACTGGCATCCGATTTAGCCACCGTAATGCTGGAAGATGCGAATACAAAACAAATATTAGAGGGCGGTTTCTATACAGTATCCCTTAATACCAAGTTTCAATTATTAATAAAAGCTGTGGCTGCAGCCGAAGCTACACCCGCAGAGGCCTAATTTATAAGGAACCCCTTCTTTATGGATTTACAAATTAAAGACCAGTTATTTATTGTTGGAGGGGCGAGTTCCGGATTTGGAAAAGCTATTACAGAAGCGCTGGTTAATGAAAATGCTAAAGTAATTGCCATTGCAAGAGGTCAGGAGAATCTTCTAAAGTTACAATCGACAAATCCGGAAAGAATTGAAATAATAGTAGGCGATTTAGCTGAAGAATCTACCTTGAATAAACTTTTCAATGTTATTGAAGGCAGACAAATTCACGGGATGGTTATTAATGCCGGAGGCCCGCCTGCAAAAATGGTTTTAGAAACTAAACTATCAGATTGGGATGATGCCTACAAACTATTATTGAGGTGGAAAGTGGCTTTAACACAAGCGATAGTACCTAAAATGATGGATGCTGGATATGGCAGAATATTATACATAGAAAGTATTTCTGTAAAGCAGCCAGTAGAAAACCTGGTATTGAGCACATCCCTAAGATTAGCAGTAGTTGGAATGGTTAAAACTTTATCACAGGAAATTTCGAGATCCGGAGTAACGCTTAACATATTAGGACCAGGATCACATGATACTGCTGCAATTAATCGCCTGTATATTAAAAAGGCTGAACAGACCGGATTAAGTTTTGAGGAAGCAAGGGAAATGGGAATCAATCAGATTCCGGTAGGCAGATTGGGGAATGCCAATGATTTTGCCAGTTTAGCAATCTGGCTGTTGAGCCCATTAAGCAAATTCATAACAGGTCAAACAATCACAGTAGATGGCGGTGCAGTGAAAGGTATTATGGGTTAGTTCTTTATTTAAGGAGCAGTTAAGAACTTAAATGAATATTTTTCTTCTTCACAAAGCGGCTGAAGTTTTCAGGACCAATCTTCTGGCCTCCTATCCCGCTCCAGTTAAAGCTTACACTATCACCATAATGAAGAATGGCACTCAAAGCGGCTTCATTAATACTAACAGAACCGGCATTGATTCTTTGAGCAACAGCAAGTGCTTCTTCATCAGATCCTGCAAAAACAGCTGCACCCAAAGCGTATTCAGAAGCATTTACCATTTCAATTAATTCATCTGTCTGATCAAAAGGAATGACCGGCATAATTGGTCCAAATGTCTCTTCACGCATCACCAACATATTCTGTGTAACATTTGCCAGAACCGTTGGTCTGCAATAATAACCTCCGTTAATTTCTTCGCATTTTTTACTTCCGGTTACTAGGGTGGCTCCCAGAGAAAATGCATCTTCCAGATGCGAATTAATGGTTAATACCTGCTTTTCATATATGATTGGACCTATTTCACCCTTTACCATCTGATCATCTACAAATTGTAGTTCGTTGGCCTTGGCAGCCAGTAAATCTACCAAAGCGTCGTACACTAATGAATGAACATAAATGCGTTCAAAACTTAAACAGTTTTGACCCGCATTGGTTGTACTCCCTTTTACAATAGCAGAAGCTGCCATCTCCAGATTCGCTGAGGACAAAACAACAGCAGGATCTTTTGCACCCAGTTCAAATAAAACGGGAATCATTTTTTTGCTTGCCGCATGCAATACTTTTTTTGCAGAACCTACAGACCCCGTGAAACAAATTAAATCTGCCTTATCTGCCAACAAAGCGCCGGTTTCAGCAGTACCAGCTGTAATACACAGTACATCGTGCAGGCCAGCTGCTCGTTGAATCGTTTGTTCAAGAATAGCTACAAACCTGGGAGTAACTTCACTGGGTTTCACCAGCACAGCAGCGCCTGATAACAAGGCAGGCAGTGTATCCATCATAGATAAGGCAAGAGGAAAATTCCAGGGACTCAGTACGGTAGTGATTGGATAAGGTATCCATTCGCTGTGCTGCTCATAAAATTTTTTGGCTACAATACACCATTTATCTATTGAATCAATTACCCAGTCTACTTCGGCAGTTGTTTCCCAGGTTCTTCCTGTATCCGCAGCCAATGCGCCTGTTAATTCTTCTTTCATGGAAATCAACACCCGTTTCCATTCCTGAACAACGGCTATTCTATTGGCAACACCAGAACGGTACCAGGCAATCTGATTGGCAGAAAATTTTCTTGCTGTCTGACGAATCTTTTCAGGACTGCATTCCTGAAATTCATAATCGTATGCACCAGTTCTGGGATTTCTTACTCGCATATTCGCATATAAAGTTATGCTTTGCGAACGTATTTTGTAAGAATAACAATCATCTGACCCTCAATCTTTCCTTCAATTTGTTCTGTATTATCGGGAACCAGTCGAATATTTTTAACCACCGTTCCCATTTTTGCATTGAGGCTGGTACCTTTTACATCCAGGGATTTGGTTAGCACCACGCTATCTCCGGCAAACAGCTGCTGCCCATTGCAGTCAACATGTAAATCAACTGAACTGTCGTTATCATGATCGCCTGTTGCTTTTGCCCAGGCAAGTGTTTCATCGTCCAGGTACATCATATCAAGCAATTCAGCAGCCCAGGCTTCTTCTCTCAATCTATTCAACATTCTCCAGGAAACAACCTGTATGCCCGGAACCTCACTCCACATGGCCGTACTCAGGCAATTCCAATGGGCATGATCCAATGGTTCTTTTTTATCAATTTGCTGCAAACATTTCTGACAAATCATGATACAGTTGTTCTCTGTGGTTCTGTCTACAGGAGGAACTTCGTATAGAGACAAGGGGGCTTCCGCCGCACATAGTTCACATTTGTTCTGGCTTCTTTCGAGAATGTTTTGCGCTACTTTCATAAAAAAGGTGTTGTTTAAAGCGCCGAAGGTAGGTTTTTTGATACGCAAGTTTCATGATATTCATCATGTACTAGCGCAAAAGCAATTTGTGAAATTTCTCAATCTCGGTTTTCTCCAAAGGAGACATCACTTCATTCCGATTGTATTTTTCAAAGAGAAACACTACTCTTTTATGTGCAGGATATTTCTGAAGAATGGCTTCCATTTTATCACCCAGTGCTTCGTCTTTCTCAAACAGGGGGTTACCGGCAGTTGCCGGATCCTTTGCTCTGGTATGCATTTTATGGATGGTGGCTTCCAGGGTAGCCAGCCAGTTGGCAGGCATATCCGGCACTTTACTGGCTTTCGCCAAAAGGCCTTCCAGTTGTTTTTTACTCAGGCTGCCTCTTTCTTCGTACTGGTGCATTAAGCTCATCACAAACAATGCATCCGGATTGTATTTATAACAAGCTTCCAGTACTTTATCAATGATATCCAATTTTCCCTTTGACACAAGTCAAAGATACAATAAAGCCAGGGTGGCTTAGCGCATCATGCAGAAATCGGTTTTACATTTAATAACTTATCTTTCTGCATAAAATTCAGTCACATGCATAAACTCCTTTTAGGACTGCTTCTGATTTCAGGCGCAGACTACGCACTTGCACAAAACAGCAAGGAAGTCTCCACAGAAAACGTTAACCAATATTTTAAACCCGTAAAATGGAGAAGTATCGGACCTTTCAGAGGTGGCAGATCCAATACTGGTACCGGCGTTAAAGGAGATATTCATACTTACTACATGGGCACTACCGGCGGCGGTGTCTGGAAAACAACTGACCGTGGAATTACCTGGAACAATATATCGGACGGGCAATTCAAAACAGGCTCTGTGGGTGCAATTGCTGTATCAGAAAGCAACACCAATATAGTTTATGTTGGCATGGGAGAACATGCGGTAAGAGGAGTAATGACTCATCACGGAGACGGGATGTATAAAAGTACAGATGCGGGAAAGACCTGGAAAAAAATCGGATTGGAACTTACACAACATATTGCACGTGTCATTATTGATCCGAATAACCCTGATATCGTTTATGTAGCTGCGCAAGGTGCATTGTATAGCAGCTCAACTGAAAGAGGGATATATAAAACAACTGACGGAGGTTTAACCTGGAAAAAGATTTTATACATCAACGAGAAAACAGGCGCATCAGAATTATCAATGGACGCAAAGAATCCTAATATTCTATATGCAGCTATGTGGGAGCATGGAAGATTACCCTGGAAAGTCATCAGTGGCGGACCCGGAAGTGGCTTGTATAAATCAACAGATGGCGGAAACAGCTGGGACAAATTAACGGGCGGACTTCCAAAGGAAATGGGTAAGATGGCCATTGCAGTGAGCCCGGCCAATTCAGAAAAAGTATATGCATTAATAGAAAGTGATTTCGATAAAAATGCAGGCGGTCTATATGTTTCCAACAATGCAGGTAAAAGTTTTACTCAGGTATCAGCAGAACATAAAATTATTCAGCGTGCCTGGTATTATATTGAGGTATTCCCGGATCCAAACAATGAAAACACAGTGTATGTATTGAGTGCACCTGCACTAAAATCGATTGATGGTGGTAAGACCTGGGAAAATATTCAGGGCATGCACGGGGACTATCACAATTTGTGGATCAACCCGTCAGATTCAAAAAATTTAGTGATGGCAGATGATGGAGGTGTAACCATCAGTTTTAATGGAGAAGTAGAAGATTTTCCAGGAAATTATTCTGATTGGCGAATTTATGAAGATTCAGTAGCTCCAGTCAAAGAAGAAAAAATAGATTCAGATAACGCGAAATCTTGGAAAGAAAAACAAGTAAAAGCAGGATTGACCTTCAATGAACAAAAAGAATTTAATAAAATTGAGCGTGAAATCAAAGATTTAGAAACCAAGAAAAAAGAAATTGAACATATTTTTGCTTCAACAGAATTAAATCATGAAGAAATAGAAAAAAAATCAAATGAATTACAAAAAATAATATCTGATTTAGAGTCTAAAGAAGAACGTTGGTTTGAGTTAAGTTTGAAAATGGAATAATTACGCTTGTCCTTTTCGTATAAATATTGGAATATGTTTCATCTAATTAAATCATACTTATCATTCATTCTTAAAGCTAAAAACGAACACGGCGTACACTCTCCTTTTGTATTTGATTTGGTTTGTAAATGCTTCTATGATTTAACAAAATATCCCGAGTATCATGCATTAGATGAATATAGAACCTCACTTTTAAACAACCATACAACAATTGATGTAACTAATTTCGATGCAGATTCTCAAGCTATTAAATCCAATACACGTGAAATTGCTGCTATTGCAAAAAACGCTGGAATTTCGAGAAAAAGAGCCCAATTATTGTTTCGATTGGTGCGTTATTTTCAACCTACTGAAATTTTAGAAATTGGTACTTCCTTAGGTTTAGCAACTTCAGCATTAGCGTTAGGCAACAAAAACTCAAAAATCACAACATTAGAAGGCTGTCCTTCTACAAGCCAAAAGTCAAAAGAAGAAAGTCAAAAGTTTGGATTTAAAAATATCGAATTTATTACTACTGAATTTTCCAGCTATTTAAATAACTTGAAACTTGAAACTTTAAACAAAACCAATCAAAAAAACTTCGATTGCATTTATTTCGACGGTAATCATTCCAAAAAAGCAACTTTAGAATACTTTGAAACCCTATTACCAACAATCACCAACGAAACCATTTGGATATTTGATGACATCCATTGGTCTCAAGATATGGAAGAAGCTTGGGAAATTATTAAAGATCATCCAAAAGTAACGGCAACTATCGTGACTGGGAAAC
>OGVW01000062.1_pt1 | contig 11408 bp, 16 predicted proteins | sample 1575821 | NCBI WGS metagenome assembly OGVW01 (sample SAMN07581525, study PRJEB24739) | freshwater metagenome | place: Singapore | collected 2015-01
GTTTCCCAGTCACGATATGCGGAGGGGATTATTCAGTGCGGGAGTTTTGAGGGTGGTCAAACTAACGGCCTTGTGTCGCTAGGGTGGGAACCTCAATACTTGTTAACAAAATCCGCATCGGCTACCAATGATTGGACAATTCATGATGTTCAACGAGGGTGGTCAGCAAATGATGCAGCAAACGCAAATGTAATAAGAGCCAATCTATCTGATGCAGAAGCTGCTAATAACTCATCTGGCGTACAACCAACCGCAAATGGATTCACAACATCATTAGGAAGCCCCGGACAAACCTACATCTACCTCGCCATCCGCCGCCCGAACAAGCCGCCTACATCTGGTACGCAGGTTTATAACGCGATTGCGCGGACTGGTACGGATGCTGCTGCTACGGTGACGGGGGTTGGGTTTGCGCCGGATTTCTTGATAGCCAAATCAAGAGCTGCTGCTCGGTCTCACCTTGTACAAGACAGACTGCGAGGTGTAAGAGCTGCGATTTATATAGATTTACAAATTCAGGAAAGCGAGGTATCAACAGCGGTCACGTCTTTCGGAATGGATGGAGTGTCAATAGGAACGTCTTCAAGTATTAACTCAACCGCGTTTGGGGAGCCGTACATCAACCACTTCTTCCGCCGCGCTGCTGGTTTCATGGATGTGGTGTGCTATACGGGGACTGGTGTTGCTCGGACGGTGAATCACAATTTGGGTGCGGTGCCTGAGTTGATGATATATAAATGTCGCAGTGCTGGGGCAAACTGGATTGTTCATGCTCCGGTGCTGGGGGTAAATGACGTATTGCAGTTAAATACAACATCATCAGCACTTGATTACGCTCTTAACAACCCTACAGCTTCCACGTTCTATGTTAGTGGCTCCGGTTCTGGGTTAAACGACTCTTCTGCAACCTACGTCGCCTACCTTTTTGCCACGCTTGCAGGCATCAGCAAAGTAGGCAGCTACACAGGCAACGGCAGCAGCCAGACGATCAACTGTGGGTTTGCTACGGGTGCAAGGTTCATCCTGATAAAAGCGACTAGCACAACAGGTGATTGGTATGTATGGGACAGTGTTCGCGGCATTATCGCGGCTAACGATCCACACCTAAGCCTGAACACAATAGCAGCAGAAGTAACAACAGATGATAGCGTTGACCCAGAGGCAAGCGGCTTTATTGTCAACCAGAACACCGCAACGAATATCAACGTGAACGGTGGGCAGTATATTTTCTTTGCTATTGCATAAAGGAATCAAAGATGAATTACATCAATACAGAAACAAATCAATACCCCGTTGGTGAGCGTGAAATTAAAGACATGTTTCCACAAGTCTCTTTTCCATCGCCATTTACACCTCCTGAGCAATTTAAGCCGGTATTTGCATCACCTGTACCAGAGCACAATGCCGTGATTCAGGTTGCACGAGAAGGTGAGCCAGTATTAACTGCCAAAGGTCATTATGAGCAAACTTGGGTTATCACCGATAAATTTACAGACTATCGAGATGAGAATGGTGTATTGCACACAAAAGAAGAACAAGAAGCCGATGCTATTGCTCAAGACTTAAAGAGCAAAACGCCGTCAACAGTAACAATGCGCCAAGCACGGTTGGTTTTGCTCGATCTTGACTTGCTATCAAGCATCGATGAAGCAATTAACGCTATGCCTGAGCCTGATAAAACAAAGGCTAAAATTGAATGGGAATATGCTGCAGTTGTTGAGCGTAATAGCGACTGGGTGAGCGATTTAGGCCAGCAGCTTGGGTTATCTGATGTGCAGATTGACGCTTTATTCCGGCTAGCTGCAACGAAATAACGGAGGGGCATTGAATGTCAAACACAGTAGAACATCCTGAGCCATCTTGGGTTAAAGAGGCTAGGAAATACATCGGACTAAAAGAGGTCAAAGGAAGTAAGCATAACCCTGAGATTATTAAGATGTGGGCAGACATCAATAGAGGCGGCATTAAAGATGATGAAACGCCTTGGTGTGCTGCCTTTGTTGGTGCAATGCTTGAACGTACATTGATTCAATCATCACGTTTTGAGAGTGCTAAATCGTACATGCAATGGGGTGTTCCGTTGAATTACCCTGCAGTTGGGTCTGTAGTAGTGTTCTCTCGCAATGGCGGTGGCCATGTTGGATTTGTTGTAGGGAAAGATGCTAGTGGTAATTTGCTAGTGCTAGGTGGAAATCAAAGCGATAGTGTTAACATTCAGTCATTCTCGCCCTATAGCAAGACTTTCCCAGTAGCAGGGTATAGATGGCCTAAAGGTGTTGCATTGCCTTCCAACAGCCTTCCTGTGCTCTCTAAAGCAGAAGCAGCAACAAAGGTGGTGTGATATGGGTGGAGTGTATAGATACATTTCTGACAAACCTTATAGCTATCAAACACCATTGCTTAAAGGTGTGAGTGTTGATACTGAATACCTCACTATCACACCTGATGGCACAATCACTATTGCTAAAGATTACGCATGGGATGGATGCACACCAGCATTCTACATCGGATTCTGGTTTGGCACACCTGATTTATGGGTAGGAAAGGATGGGGAAAAAGTAACATACAGGGCAAGCCAAGTCCATGATGTCCTTTGTCAGTATTCTAAAATTATCCCTATCACAAAACAAACAGCAAGTGAGATATTTAAGCAAATGCTTATAGAGCATGGCGTTCCTGAATGGATTGCTAGTATCTATTACACTGGTGTTATGTTATTTGGTCAACAAGAATGGGGAAAACAAGAATGATTCAGAAAGTATTGCAACCTTTGCATCCTACGACATTAAAAGACCGTATCAGGTATTTGATGTTCGAGATCGATATGGAAGGGACAAGGTTTACACTGGCACTAGCAGCAATTATATGGAGCATTATGTTATTTTGGGCTGGTGATACATTCTCTAGGCCAACATATACATACATGGCTGCCATTGCTGATGAACTGACTTGGGCTACGTTGTTTGGCTTTCAAGGACTATGTGCTTTGTATTCACTGCTATCAGAGAAAAAGAATCAGTTTCTTCTCAATACGGATGCTTTGCTAGGGTGTTTACTATGGTCTGGTAGTTGTATTGCCATGTTAGCTGGTGTCTATCCTCCACCTGCTGCTATTAGTGCTGAGATTGCTGCTGCCTTTTCATCTTGGTGGGTATTGGTAAGGTTTAGCTCGGATAGGGAAGGAGGCAGCGGTGGAAGTTAGTGCGGAGAACGCTGCTGAACTGGTAGGTGGGGCTGCTGTAGCAACGACAACGATTGCATTATTCATCAGACAATTCTTAACAAAGTTTAAGATACAAGGCTTAGAGGATTATAAGGTAAGTGCTGAAGGCGATGTTATTAAGAGCCTCAGAGACCAGCTTCAATACTTAACAGAAACCAATAAGACATTAACAAATGAAGTAAGGCAGTTACATGAGGAAATCAAACAACTTAGAATGGAAAACATTGAGCTATCCACTAAGATTCGTGAACTGTCTGTGCAAACAAAGGAGGAATAATGAGTAATTTTAAGAAGAGGCTTAAAGAGCCATCTACATGGGCTGGCTTTGCAGGGATTCTTGCTGCTATGGCACAGTTACCTATCCCATCAATCACTGCTCAAACATGGCTTGTAGGTAGTGCAGGCTTAGCTGGCAGTGTTGCTGTATTCCTGAAAGAGACAGGTGCAGCCAAAGAAACATCAGAAGATGGTGAATAAGAAATACGCATTAGTTTTTGATGCTGTATTAGCATCTTCTAATAATGAGTGGTGCTCTACAAATAGACTAGACAAGAGATGTTGGACAGGTAATCTTGAAGGTATTGGCGAGTTAAAAGGTATTAAATACTCAGTGTGTGCTAGTCGATACCCTTACCTAGACATTCAATCACTCACAAAAGAAGATGCAGCAAAGATTCAGTATGCTGAGGTGTGGAGACACATTAAAGGCGATGCACTACCAACTCCTATCGCTATTGCTGTCTTACACTTCGCTATCGAGAGTAGCATAAAAACATCTATTAGCATTCTGCAAAGAAGTGTTGGCATCAATGTAACAGGAATCATTGATAGCAACACAATCGAAGCAGCACAGAAAAAGGACGCTCTTGTATCATTTCTAGCAGCAAGAGTAATGTTCTATTCCTCTCTATCTAGTCATTCAAAGGATGGTGAGGAAAGAATGAGATTATTGTTCAATCTTTATGAGCAATGTCTTAAACACAGCTAGAATCAATTAAGGAGAAACAAATGGCACTTATCCCTGATAACCCTGTATTACCAACACCTCCAGTAACCGTTACTCAAGTTAACAATGTTGTTGAAGATACCGCTGTATCCTTCACCGTAGCTGATGCTGAAATCCTGTGGCAAGCTAAAGAGGCTGCACGACAAGATACCCACGGCTACGTTAGCGGCTATATCACCAATACACCTCACCTTACTGGTGGTGCATTGGATAAATTGATTAACGCTATTGTTGTTGGGTTAGCATCTCAGACAGTGACTAAATAGTAGAGTGACCAAATAGCTCAGTAGCCTGACATAGAAAAAGCCTCCCATTACGGGAGGCTTTATTTATTACTGCATGTTGTTCTTGATGGTGTTTACCAAGTCTTCTTTCTTAGACACATACCAGTGAGGCTGTGTCTCTCGCTGATTGTGTGGTGATGTAATGTTCTTTCCGTAGTTCAATCCTTTCTCAGTAACACTCCAAAACGCCTTCTCACCATTGCTTGACTTACGGAACCGTTGCTCAAGTAATCCAGCCTTGTCTAGTGCTTTATTTGCTTTAGCAGCACTCATAATACATTCTACAACATTGCTAATAGGCACCGTAGGTTCACTACTCCCTGCTGTGCTTCCTGTAGGACTATCTACAGCGTATGACGGTAGTAAAGGTGCTACACGACTGACGTGCTTTTCGCAGTATGTTTTAACCATCCCTAACTTACTGCTCTCTGATACACGCAAAACCTCAGCAATAACCCCAATTACTTTCAAATCTTTTTCATACTCAGACAACAACGGAGCAGACTGATTGGTGACTTGCTTCAATCGTTTCTCACACTCAATGAAGTACCGTCTTACTTTACGTCCTTGATCATTGTTCTCAACCATGGCCAACTCTTTAGCCATCCCAATTGAAATATGGTACTCGGTCATCACGACATTTTGACGTTCCCCCGTTTTGGTGAACGTTAAAACATAATCCTGATTTTCGACAAAACCATATTTCTCAATCCGACTCTTTATCCAGCTAGTGTAATCTCTCCCTACTTCAAGAAATTGATGCAGTTCTCTAGCATTGACGGTCTCGATCAAGTCTCCACCAACATTACTCTTTTCAATTTTAATCAGTTCGTTCATTTGTATCTCCATGTTTTGACGTTCCCCAAAACGGGTGAACGTGTATGTTGCAAAATCTATACTACACCTTTTTGCCAGTTTCGGCAAAAACCAGAATGACGTTACCGTTTACCACCTGCTCCACCGTTCTGGGGAGCAGCTACGACTTCTCTACTTACCACACTTTTCCCCAGAACTGTGGAAAACCAGAATTACTTTACCGTTTACTAAATTTTTAGTAAGCGTAACAACACTTGTCTAGTAATCTTATCAGACATCGTCTCTACATATTGAAACGGGCAACAAGGCGCGCGGTAAATTCGGGGGAAAGCTGTGCTACTACCACGATGCTGTCACGCTTGCCTTGCTCACCAGAGAAAATATATTCAGAAGCGGGACGACCAAGATTGTCGAGGTACTCCCCCAGTGGGGGAAGACAAATTACAGCAGGTTTGTTTTCTTTGTCGGTCTTCTCCTCGACCACTTGTTTGATTCCACAGAATTGTTGAATCAGAAACACCTTCCCTCAAACGGGTGAACGTTAATTCACTACTTACCACCTTATTCCCAGTTTCGGCAAAAACCAGAATGACGTTACCGTTTACTGAAAATTTAGTAAGCGTAACAAAATCTGTCTAGTAAGTTTAGCGAACATCCCCATCTCCCTAGAACTGGTAACCACCGGAACTTTTACTCATTTTTTAGTGAAAGTCTGTTCCTCCAATAAGGCTATATTCGTTGGTACTGTAAGCACTGACGGTCTCGATCAATTTACTTGGTCACTAAGCCACCAAACAACTTGATATAAATATGACCCTATTTGATAGTGGTTATGTATTTTTCAAGTTCTGCAACAAGGGATTTTAACTTGTTTCGCCATACCTTATTGGACTCTATCTTGTGTTTGTGCAATCTAACTTTGTTATGACAATCAGCTATTTCCACGAAAGCCCATCTCTCGTCACGATTGTATGGCGACTCGCCATCATAGATGCAAATCGATCCGGTTGAAGATGAATCTTTCTTGTTCAGGAATTTTTCTGACTTGTACGGTTTCTTTTTCATAAAGTAATCATCCTTTTCATGTGTATTTCCCGCTCCCCAGTTTTGTGGAGCGGGAATTTACCGTTTACCACCTGCTCCCACGTTTTTGGGAGCAGCTACGACTTCTCTACTTACCACCTTTTCCATAAATTTATGGAAAACCTTATTGATAGAATTTAGGCCAGTGCGATTTCACATTCGAGAGATAAGTAGGTGAATCGGAATTGTGAAGAACAATGCCGGAAAGAAGAACAAGAAAGCCAACAAATGCAAGATCAACATGGTAATGTGAATCATCTCAATTTCCTCTCTAATGAAGGCCAGTAACAAAAACAAAATGAATGTGCTACTCAATGTAGCATAGCTTGTACGCTTTAGCAAGGTATTTCTCCTTTTCAGTCAGTGTCAATTTTCAATGTTACTTCTGCACCGTCACTGATAATACGCTTCACACAAACACAAAACAGTTCCATGTACCCTTCTTCATCCATTGCACTTTCTGCAACCATCATTATCTCTTTGATAGGGTAAGCGCATAACTCTTTAACATACTCTGCGTAGTCATCACCTAACCCTTGCTCTTTAATTTCAGCAAGCAAGCCATTGATAAGTGCATCTAACAACTCACCCGATTGCCTTATATACATGTGACCATCTGAGTATTTCTCCCATATTTCTTTACCGTTGAAGTGAACACGTTCACCTTCTGGAAAACATGATCCACAACACTCACATTCATAAACATCCTCGTAGTATTTCTCATAACACACTTCTAGCTTTAGGCTTGGTTGTTCAACGTAATCCATTACATTCTCCAGACGTTAAAATAGCGCACCCAGTTAAGGGTGCGCTATTGTTACACTAGGTTATTTGCTATTGATAGTCTTAACAATATCAACAGCAGCATTGAACAATGTAGCGTTCTTCTCAAGCCAATCATTATCATTCTTCATTGATTGAACTGCTACACTCTTAGCCAGTGCGATTGCTTTCTTGATTTCGCCAACTTCTTGCTTGTTCTCCTTCTTATCCAGCTTCAGCAAGTCAAGTAAATGTTCTAGTGTGTCTTTCTGAAAATCCTTTTCAGCTTGAATACGACACGCACTAGCTGCAATCTCTTTAGCACTGTTGTTCAGGATGTGTAATTGCTCATGGTTTAAGTTCATTCTTCGCTACCTTTCTTTTCCAACTCATCGTAAATTTCTTCAAGTAAGTCTAGTACATCTTGGAACGGACGTTCTGTGCAAACTGGATTGCCTCCATACCGTGAGTAGTGCCCATCACCTAAATCAATAAAAGACTGACCAAATTCGAAATAGTGTCCTTTACCATAATCGTCAGGCATCTCAAATTTTTCACCTGTGATACCACACTCCCACTTAGTTTCACAAAACGCAGCATGAAACATCAGCTCTCTTACTTCTTTCTTAAAATCACTCATTTGATGTCTTTCTTTGTTAGACAATCTCTCCATCAACATCATCAACAACAACTCCAAGAAGATAATTACCGTTAGCAATCTCTTGGTTAGCTGTTTGAATCTTGTCTGGATTGAGCCAATTATCCATCCACTTTAACGGGTTGTCAACTTGTTTTTTGCTATCACCAAACAGTGTAACGTAAACATCATCAGCATTGTAATCTACCCACATCTTCAGTAGCGTATTAGATAACCCTGGTACACCACGACCATTACTCAATACAAAATCAATCCAATCATATTCACCCTGAACAAACGTATCAACAATTATTCTTAGACTACTCTCTAACTTTTTCCACTTATCAGGGTTAGTTTTCATCTCATACTGAATAACATACTTCATAGTCTCAGCGTGGATATTCAGTTCATCAAGCATGATCTTTTGAACGTAGTTACCAACGCCTTGCAGTGTACCAGTACGCACCACACCAAATGTCTTAGCAAAGGAGGACATAAACTGAATACGCTCCATGCACCACCATGTTACAAGTCCTTTGATCAAGATATTGTAGCATTCATCTTCAGATACTTCTCCTACCCTGTAAAGACATCCTGCATTACTCAGATTACCAAGAATACCGAATATAGGCTCTAACCGTTTTCGTACCTGCTCAATGTCTTGGATGAATTTTTCCAGTTCTTCATGGTCTGGAATACATTGTCTAACAATCTCAGAGTAAGTCATAGAGTGAACATACTCCATGCTTGTATTCAATGAGAACAGGCTACTTGCTTCACTGTTGGTGAGGAATGGTGCAAACAATGGAAACAGGTTATCTGCTGCTACACTGTCAAGATGCCACTGAAACAGGATGTTATACAGCATCAGGTCTCGTGTACCTTTATCAAGTGAACGTAACTGCTCACGATCTTTGCTTAAATCGAATTCATTGTGCATCCAGTCTGTTGCCCGTTGTGCTAGGTATAACTCTTGTAAGCGAGGATGAGAGACAACAATTGTGTCGTAAATCCCTTTAGGCTTGCCAAAGAAAATCTCACTTCCTTCGCCGATCTTTTTATCAAAATTAAACATCACATCTCCTGAGAAATAGGGAGGCAATCTACCTCCCTCTTGATTGCAGATTATAACGTACAACCACCTGATGAACAACTTGCAGATTCAGCCTGCTGATATACCCCGTTTGTTGAATGGTTAATGTAGTAACGAGACTTCATTCCAATTTCTTGACGGTATAGCCAGTCCTTGATTAGCTGCTTGCCAGACACGACAATCTTACCATTCTCATCACGTTTATGTGCCATGTAATAGTCTGCACTGATGCCTTGACCAGTAAAACACTGCACAATAGCGTACAGGTCAGTCATGTCTTTTGTTGAGATGGTGAATGCCTTCTCATACTTGTCTTGCAATTCCTCCCACTGCGGGGCAATCCATTGAACTACTTTCTTACCATCCTTCTTGGTAATAATGCCTTCACGGATAGGGTAAAGGCCATTACAACTGTCTTGAGCAATACTGCTACTCTCAGAAGGTACAGCAGTTTCTAATACAGAGAAAGCAATACCACCATTTTCTACAATCTCTTTCCGTAATGTTTCCCAATCACGCTTCAAAGGCTGATGTGCAATGGCTTTGGCCTTCTCGTTCCGTGTATCAATAGGAAGCCATCCGCTAGGGTATTTTGTCTTTCCGATCCATTTAGCGTTACCAAACTCTTTACCAAGCTTTAATGCTGCCTTGTGTAAGAAGTAACTGTGCGTCTCAGCAAGACGGTGGATAAATTTCTTGCCCCACATATCACTATACTTCATTCCATTCTTAGCCATCAGATGAGCTAAGTTCAAGATACTCACACCAGCAGACATCCGGCCAATACTTGTTTCTTCCATCTGCTTAAACGGGTAGTGTGATGTAAGGATGTTGACCATAATCATCAACAAAGCGTAATACGCTGTGAGTTCATAATCTTCATCACTTTCAATGTTTGCCACGTTAATACCGCACAAATTGCATGTGGCAATTTCACCACCTTCATCAGGGTTGACATTATCTAACCCTTTCTGGCCTTGCTTATACCCTGCTGTTGGAAGGAAAATCTCTTGGCACAAATTGCTACTGTAGATTGTGTCTAAGAACGGCGTATGGCGATTCATTTCATCAGTAAAATGCTCATATTGACGTGTCTCGATTGCTTCACGAAGGACAGTCAATAAAATTTTCCGTGCATTCACCAATTTCTTAGGAATTTTCTCATCTACCAATACCTTGTTGTATTCTTCCAAAAACTTCTCTTTGTCTGATTGATATAGCAATTCCCAAAGCCGTGGTGCATACAACACACTTACCAACATCCAGTCTTTGTTCTCACGCACTGCATCAGCAAAGGCAGCATTAGAACCAAAGCTAAAATCCATTTCACCAAGACGTTTCTGATCAACTGTCGTTGGGTTACGCATACGGGCAATATCCATTACTTCCGGATCAAGGCAAGTGTAGTGCATCGTTACTGCCCCGCTACGGCCTGCCTGTTGATTAGCTCGTGCTAAGGTCATTACGGTACGGTAATACTCTAACTTTCCGTTATGCTCGATTGTAGTGTTGCGCACAGGGTCTTTAGGACTACGGATAGACATGCTAGCCCCTAAACCGCTTCCTGTAGCACTGCAACTCCACACAGCCTGATTTAATGCAGACATGGATGGTAAATCATCTTCGTTTTATCAATATGACGAATAGGATAATGCTGCAGTAAATCGCCAAAAGTATAAATCTCCAGCTCTTTCTTAAGCATATCTGCCCTAAGCGGCCCTACCCCTTTCAGGTATTCTATGGGTGAAGCGAGTATGTTGTTAGTCGTTGATATAATAATAAAATATGTTTCGGGCTACAATTTCCGAATTCTTTTTGGGTCTGCCGCAAAAAACCAACCTCAATATTTATCTTCGCGACTATGGAAAAAGAGGTTGTTGTAAGCGGAATCCGTCCAACAGGATTCCTTCATCTGGGTAATTATTTTGGAGCCATGCGAAATTATGTTCGCATGCAGGACGATTTTAACTGCTATTTTTTTGTTGCCAACTGGCATAGTTTAACTACGCATCCCGACACCAGGGAATTAAAGAACAGTGTGTATCGTGTAATTGCTGAAAACATTGCCTGCGGATTGGACCCGCAAAAAGTAGCTTTTTATGTGCAGAGTGATATCCCTGAAATTGCTGAACTCTATCTTTATTTAAACATGCTTTCCTATAAGGGAGAATTGGAAAAAACCGTAACGTTTAAAGAAAAGGTAAGATTACAACCTGAAAACGTTAATGCTGGCTTATTAACCTATCCGGTATTGCAGGCAGCAGATATCATTATTCAACGCGCTGTAAAAGTACCAGTAGGTAAAGACCAGGAACAGCACCTGGAAATGGCTAGAAATTTTGCAGACAGATTCAATTATCGCTACGGAGAAGTGTTCCCGCTGCCTTATGCATTTAATTACGGAGATGAGCTTATCCGGATTATGGGTTTAGACGGGAATGGTAAAATGAGCAAGAGTGAAAACCAGAATGCCACTATTTATCTGGCTGATGACGATGATCTGA
>OGVW01000063.1_pt1 | contig 11291 bp, 7 predicted proteins | sample 1575821 | NCBI WGS metagenome assembly OGVW01 (sample SAMN07581525, study PRJEB24739) | freshwater metagenome | place: Singapore | collected 2015-01
TTTCCCAGTCACGATATTGCCGAAAAGAAAGTTTGGACTGTTAATGTCTAAAACACCTGACTTCATAATTAATTTTTTTTAAGTTAGTAAATTTATTAGAAACAAATGTAGTAAAAAAATATTAAATGCCTACATTTGAATAAATTATATTGTTTATTATAAATAATATGATTTTTAGATTACAATAGAATTTATTACATTTGAAAATTATTATAGAGATATGAAAAAAGAGTTATTAGCACCGAATGGTAAGCCAAGCAATTTAACTGCTGAACAATATAAGTTAGTTCGCACTCCAGAATTTAAAAAGTGGTTTGGGGATTGGGAAAACGACCCAAAAAACGCAAGTAAAGTTATTGATGAAAACGGAGAGCCTTTGGTGGTTTATCATGGAAGTAAAACTGATTTTTTTGAATTTGATAAGTCAAGAATAAAAGATACTGTAAGATGGGAAAAAGGATTTTATTTTACAGATAATTTTAAATATGCAAAATCTTATGCAAATTCATTATTTAGTAAGGAAAAAAATAGAAATCCAAGAGCGTTTTTTTTAAATATAGAAGATTCTTATGCAATTCATAAACATTCGGATAGAACAGAATATGTTGCCTTTGAACCCAACCAAATAAAACTTGCCGATGGCACTAACACTACATTTGATAAAAACAACAACGATATAAGATTTGAGAAAGGCGGTATTGCTGATAGCGGTACTCCAGACTATTTAAAGTTTTTAATAGGGTAATATGAAAAAAGATACAATGACATTAGAAAAAGCAAAACAAACACCAGCAGGAGGGGTTTTGGTTGGCAAAAGAGAAGGTCAAACTATGATTTACGATGATGCTACTGTTGGCGGTTATTTTGTTGGAAAACTGCACAAAGAGGGAGGTATAAAAGGTATTAATAAATCTACTGGACAACCTATTGAGGTTCAAAGTTCAGAGGTTATTATTACTGCTCCAGCGGTTGCAGACCAAACTAAAAGAGAGTTTGAAGGACAAATGTTAACCAATAGAGAAATATTGTCTAAAATTAATGTTTCTGGCGGTGGCGTTTCTTTCGAGCAAGGAGGAGATGTTCCTAATGAGTTATACTATACTGGAAGCTCTTACAACTATGGTGGTAAGGCTATGACTGATTATGAAATTATGCAAGCAATGAATGGTTGCGGTTGTGATGAAGAATACAAAAATGGTGGTAATGTAACCGATTATCAAAAGAAAATAGCCGACTTAAAAAGAGAAAACAAAAGTACGTTCCCAAAAGTACCTACTAATAAAATTTTCTTTAACCAAGTAGAGGTTTTACCAGCGAGTGTTGTTTCTACTGCCGACCCTTATTTAGAAGATGAAACTAAATTGCCAACTGAATCTGTTGATTTAAAAAGCATAGTTCCTTCTCAAAGAAATGTAACTATACCTAATATTGAATCTACAAAAGATGTTGAATCATATCCTATTTTGTTTAAGCTAAACGATAAATATTACGTTTTAGATGGACACCATAGAATTACTAATGCTATTCTAAAAGACGAAAAGGAAGTAATGGCTTATGTGTATGATTATAAAGCTCAAAATTTAGAGTTTGGTGGTTTGTCAAAAGGTAAGTCAGTTGAAGATATTGCTAATATGCACAATGTTAGCATTTCAGAAATTAATTCTCAATTACAAAAAGGTATTGAAGTTGAAAGCGAACACACTTCAGATAAAAAACTTGCTGAAAAAATAGCAAAAGACCATTTGGTAGAAAATCCAAACTACTACACTATTTTAGATAAGGTTGGATTAAGTGATGGCGGAGAAATTGAAACTGCTTTAAATGATTTAGAAAAAGCAAGAAGTGTAAAAGGTTATATGCAACCAGAATTTAATTCTGAAATTTATGACTATCCAAAACAAAGCGAACCTAATACTTATGTTAAAAAAGTAGATAATAATTCTGAAACTATATTGGCATACGATAACAATGGAGATATTGTTGGATTGTTTTCTATTTCTACTAATGGTAATGAAAAAGGTGCTTTTAAAATCGTTGTTCGTGAAGATTCAATAAATAAAGGTTGGGGTAAAAAAATATTGGATGAAGCAGAAAAACAAAACATTGATATTGTTGGTAATATAAAAAACAATTCGTTTACTTCAAGTGGTAGATATTTATTAAGAAGTTGGTTAAAAAGTAAAAATAAATTTGATAATGGCGGTCAACTTGATTTAGTTGAAGAATCTAAAAAAGGCGACCACCCTTCAAGGGATTTAAACAATTATAATGATGTTATGGATTTAGGAGCAGATGGAGAAGTAGGAATTGAAAACGGATTGGCTTTTGCTGATGGTGGAGAATTAAGTTATGCAGGTGGCGGAGCAACTTTAAGTGCCGAAGTGTTTGAGTGGGATAAAGTGCCTACAAATTACCGAAACATAACCAAAGTAAAAAAAGTACCTTTTACTAATAATCCAATGGACAAAGGATTAGATAGTATTATTTCGCCATTTTTAGGTAAAGATGAATTAAGACCATTTGGTATGGGTATTAATTTTGATAATAATGGTATTACTGCTACTGATTTTCATAAGTTAATCACTTTGCCTTATCCAAATGAAAAATATGAAGGTATTTACGATATAAATAGAGTAAAAAAAATAAAAGCCGACCAACCTATTTTAATAGATGGTAACTATCCAAATTATGAAGCAATTATACCAAAATCAAATATAATTGCTCCGTATGAAGTAGATGTTTACAAACTATTGCAATACACAAAAACTGCAATAAATTATGCCAATAAAATAACAAGAGGAATTTCGTTTAAGTTTGGAGATAATGAAAGGATTGGGTTTAATGGTTCTCTTTTGTCAGAAGTATTAACCGCTTCTTTAAAATTAGGGCATGAAAAGCTATATGCTTTTATTACTGCTCCAAATAGAGCAATGGTATTAAGTCCTAACAAAAATTATGAAGTAGGTAATGACGATATTTTGTTAATTATGCCTATAATTTTGACTTCTACTTTTGGAACAATTACAGGATATGGTGCAGAAGATATTGATTACAAAAGAAGTTTAAAAGCATATTTTGATTTCAACGATAGCGAAATTCATAATGCAGATGGTTCAGTAGCTGAATTTAAAATGCAATACGAAAATAACCTTTCAGTAGATGATAATTATTTAGGATTGCTAAATAAAATTACCAGTAAAAATCAAAAATTAGCTATTTTAAATTATGTTAAAGTAGAAAATAGTAAAATGACTGCTACTGATTTGGATATTTCTCTTATTGTAAAAGATGTAAATATGCCAAATGGTATTTATGAAATTGTAAATAAAGCACCGAATATTACTATGAATCCAATTGAGGATTTTCCAAAACTTCCTATTTTTAAATCAAACGAGGTTATTGTTAATCACAATGGTAGTAAACCAACTGCTTTTGAATTTGTAACATTTAGCGAAGTATTCGAGTTTTATTTAGATAAGTTATTGTTATCGGTAGGTAAAGATGATTTAAGACCTACAATGTCTGGAATTTGTATTAAGAAAACAAGTGATAATGAATTGTTTTTAGTAACTACTAATGCTCATACTCTTTGCAAAATTAATATTACAGAATATTGTGAGTTTGACAAAGACGATAGAGAATTAGAATATATATTACCAGTTAAGTATTTGAATGATTTTGTTAAGTTAGCAGATGGTTCATTACACTTTAAATGCAGTAAGGCTAATATTTTTATTGAATCAGATAATCTTGAGTATATAGGTAGAACTATTGATGGTAAATACCCTAATTACGATGCCGTTATTCCAAGAGATAATACTAAAAAAATAGTATTTGACCATGTAGCTATGAATAAGTGTTTAAAAAGTCCAGAAGTAGCAAATCAAGTGGCAAAATACAAAGGAGATAAAGATATTGTTTTTACTTTGTCAAATGAAGGTAATAATTTATTTTTAAAAGTTCAAAAAGACAAAGGATATAATGCACCTTTTGAATTTATTGATAAAATTCAACTATGTGAAATTGATTTTAATTACCAGCAAGTTGACACAAATATCAGTTTAGATAAATCGGTATTTTTATTAATGCCATTTAAAGATGAATTTAAAGAAAATCAATATTTTTCTTTTAGAAAAGACTTTTTTGAGGTTATGTTAAACACTATAACCGACACAGAAGTAGAATGTTATTTTTCTGAATATTTCAGAGCATACATTTTCCCTATTGATGCAATAGACTATAAAAAGACTTTGCCAGAGGAAAAAACAAAGCAACAACCTAAAAAGGTAGCTAAAGCGAAAAAAGAAGCTGTAAACGTAGAAAAAGAGCAAGTTAGAGAAGCAATTGAAACTTTATTGATGTTGGCTGAATTAGAGCAAGACGAACAACAAAGAAAACAAATTTACGAAGCATTAGAAGTTATCAATATGCTAAAAGAAGAAAGTTTTGAAAGCGGTGGTATGATGAGTAGAAAATTAACTTTTGAACCAATTAGAACACCTTTAAATTAATATTTGATGGAAGATTTAAAAAAATATTTAACCGAAGAAGAATTAGAGTTAGCACAAAAAATGGCAAAGGAATTTGCTGAAAAAGTTTTGTTGGATTTTTCTAATCAAAAAGAAACACTTGCAAGTGAAATTCAAAAGTTAACAGAGGAAGATAATATTTTAAAAGCCGAATATTCTTCTATTTCTGAATGGAAAGAAAGAGAGGTTATTATGAATAAAAGAAGGGAAAAAGCGATGCTTATTTCTGTAAAAAACAATCAACTTAAAAATATTGACAATCAATTAAAAGCATTGTCAAATGGTGGTACGGTTGTAAAGTTTGAAGATAAAACAGGAAAAATGTATGATAATGTAGCTGATTTTACCAATGTAAAAACAGATGTTATAGCATTTGACCAAGAAACAATTTTGGTTGACGAAATTCCTGCATATATTCCTTTTATTGATGAAGAAAAATTTGAACGTAGAGGAGCGGTTTTAGATGCAATAAGATACACTACCGATACTTATGTGGTGGCTTATGCTGATTATGTTTACAATAGTACTGAAAATCAAGTTTTTTTGTTAACTCTTGACCAATTGGTTTTGACTAACTTATACTATCTTACAAAATTAAAAGCAGTTTATAAGAAAAAAGCAGACCAAAAAACCGAAAAGTCAAAAGAGTATTATTTTTCATTACCATTAGAACGTAGAGAAAGACACTATGCTCAAAGAGGTTTTTATAAATCTTTGAATAAAACTTTACAAAAGAAATATTCAGAGCAAGAGTTGGATAATTTACCTTTAGATAAAAAAGAAGAACTTGCACCAGCTTATAAAATATATGGTTCAGAAAAAATAAAGTCAAATTTAGAATCTAATCAAATGTACTCATCGTTTCACGATATGTACAACGTCTTTATTAATCCAGAAGCATTAAGGCTGTCATCTAACAAGGTAACAAGACTGAAAATAGGCGAAAGAGCTATGGGTGCTTATGCAAATCCTATTGTTTTTTCTTATTGGAAACAATTTAGAGAAATGATGGAGTACAAGTTTAAAGATATTGAGTTCCAAAGAGCCGAGATGTCTGAAAACTACAAAACAGCTATTGAAACTTCTTTTGGAGAATCTAATACCGAAAACTATTTATTCGCTGATTATGGAGTATTGGTAAAAAGACAAAACGGAGATAAAATCAACGCATTAGAAGTAGGACAAATTGAAGAAGGACTAAATTTAATTAGTAAGATTTTTGGCAACTTAAAAGAGGAGTTTATCAAGAATAATATTAAAATTTCTCATACAGGTAAAAAATTGGTTTTTGCACAAAAAGCGGTTGGAGTTTATATTCCAAGTATGGGTACAATTGCGGTTTCTGATAAGTACGGAGAAATTCAGTTTAACTCTACATTTGCTCACGAATTGGCACACTTTATTGATAATAAATTAGGTCAAAAAAATGGTAAGCGTTGGGAAACTGATAACTTTGAATCTACCGCAGGAGTAATTGCTTTTACGTTTAGAAATAACTTAAATAAACCAAAAGAGCAACAAACTGATTATATCAATGCTACAAAGGAATGTTTTGCCAGAGCAATGCAACAATACTTTGTAATGCAACAATATGGCGATGATGTAGAAATTGTATATGGGTATGGTGCTTTTAATGTTCCAGAGAAAATATCAAATCAAGAGGTTTTTGTAAAGGCTGAAATTTTTAATGAAAAAATCAAACCATTAATAGAGATTTTTCTAAAAGAAAATAAAGATTTCTTTAGTGCTGAATTACAAATGAAAAAAGTAGTAGAAGAAATGAAAGAAACTACTGCTGAAATTGTTCCAGTTATTGAAAATAAACCAACCGAAACCAACGAATTACAAGAAGCAATAGAAACACTTGAAATGTTGTTAGAAACCCTTGAAGGCGAAGATAAAAAAGAAGTGCAAGAAGCATTAGAAATATTACAAATGTTAAACGAAAATTAATCAAAAATGAATACAGAAAAATTAGAAAAATTAAAAAAGTCATTGGATAACAAGTTTATTCCAGACAACATGAAAGACAAAATTCGTGCTGAAATTAAAAAGTTAGAAGCAGATATTAAAACTGATGAAACTATTACGGCTACCGAAGTAAAAGAGGAAGTTAAAGAAATAGAAAAAAAGGTTGAAAAGGCACTTGAAGTAGCTGAAGAAAAAGAGGAAAAAGCCGAAGCTAAAAAAGAAGAAGCAGAGGAAAGAGCCGAAGCTAAAGCAGAGGAAAAAAAAGCTAAAAAAAGTAGAACCAAAACACAAAAAGTCGAGGGTAAACCAAAGTCGGCTAAAAAAAGTGTTTTCTCTATTGCAAAAGAAATTCGTAAAGATGGCGAAACTTGGGAAGAAGCAAAAGAACGAGCAAGAAAAATGATGAAGTCTGAAACTACTGAAACTAAAAAGAAAACCAAAACTGAAACACAAAAGTTATTGGCAATGGTTCGTAGAAATAAGGAATATAAAAAACTTACTGGTTCTTCTGATTTACTAAAAGATGCTCAAAGACGTGCTTTACCAAGAGGTAAACGTGTTTCTGAAAATGGAAATGTTTATTACGAAAACAGAGCCAATAGAGTTGATGTAGGTGGATTTAAAAATGCTTATTTAGAAAATGGCGGTGGAGTTGATGGAATTATAGAATTAAAACCATTAGCACTTATTCCATTAAGTACTCAATTGAATAGATTAAGCGGTTATGGTTGGACTTATGGCGATTGGGAAAGCGAAGATGGTGGTAAGCCAAGCACTATGCCTAATAGTGTTATTGTTAACGTACATACAAAACAAAAATTTAGATTAAGTCCTATTGAAATTGAAGAAAAATATCCTTCAAATAGCAACAAGCCTTTGTATGCAAAACAACAATATAGAATTGTAAAGTATTCTGAAGATGGGCAAATTATTGAATATAGTTTTGGTTGGCACGACACAAGAGAAGATGCTGTTCAAGAATTAAAAGAAATGTTTGGTTCTTATGCAGACAAAGGCGTTTATGTAGAAACATTAGATGAAGAAATTGATTTGACAGATGATGGTAAGCCAAGAGTTATAAAAACTCAACAAGGGGGTAATAAGTCTTTTGGAGAGCGTAGAGAAATGCATGGTGCAAGTCCAGAAGCATTGGCTTTTGATAATGGTGGAGTAGTTTTAGACAATGTAAAAATTGAAGTTTATAAAAGCTTTCATGGATTAAAAGCTGAAAACTATTTTGATGATGTTAATGGCTATGATTGGAATGTTGTAACAATGAAAAGACACACAGGAGAATTAGTTAGTTCGGCAAGAGGTGGTAAAGCAAATAAATCAGAAGGTAATGTAGAATTTTTTACCTTTGATTATAATAGTCCAAATATTAAATTAATTTCTTCAAGACCAAGCAGAGTAACTGAAAAAGTAATTGAAATTCAACATAGTCAAGCTTTGCAATTATTTAAAGAAAAAATGGAGGAAGGTAATTTTGCAGATGGCGGAACAATTATCGGTACACCAGAAACTCCATTGGCAAGAGGATTAGATATTGACTATACAGGACTTGTTGGAGAAACTGGCGGTATGTCGGCAGGAGAGATGTTTGCAATGGGTGGTTCACTTGGTAATCATGGTTTAAAGCAAGGCGACCAAATTATCAAAACAATGTCAGGTGGAGTTCAAAAAGTAAAAACTAAAAGCGGAGATATTGTTTATGTTAATTTAGCTAATGGTTATAGAGGTGCTGAACCACCACTACCTTTTGCAAAAGGCGGTTACACTAACGAAAGAAGGCACGTAAATAAGTCGCAAGACTATGAAGTTCGTTATGCTAAAAACAAGCCAAATAGAACAGGATATTTAGGGAAAAGAAGTTTTGATGAGGGAGGGATTTCAAATGGAAGATATGAAGTTGTAAAAGTAATAGGCTTCGACAAAAATGGAAAAACTCTACCTAAAAATGAAATTAAAGTTATAGCTGATTTTGATAGTAGAAAAGAAGCATTAAATTTTGTTTACGAGCAACAATTTAAAAAAGATGTAACTCAAAGAGATATTTTTATTAGAGATACAAAAACAAATAAAACTTTTGCAGAAGGCGGTTTTATGACCGACCCTAACTTTGGCGATTTTCAGAATGGGGTTTATGCAACTGGCGGTGTAACAAAAAACTACATTGGCAGAAACCAATTAAATACTATTACAATCAAAAAAGGTAACCAAAAATTGACTTATAAAGTATCAGATGTATATAATGGTGCATACAAGTTAGAAGAAGGCGGAAACCTTGAAAAAACGGCTTTTTACGTTTCAAAAAGAAATGTAGTTAAAGTACAATTGAAAAATGGTAAAGATGTAAAGGTGGCTAATGGTTATTGGATTAAAAAAGGAGCAAAACCAATTCATACTTCTAAATATGATGATGGGGGAGAAATGGGATATGCAGGCGGTGGCAAAACCACTTTCAAGGAAAAAGCAACTGCAATAGCCAAAAATTTTGAAGGCAAAAAAGTAGAACCAAAATACCAAAAAGAGTATGGTAAGACTTATGACAAAGCCGAAGCAAAAGAAGTAGGTAATAAAATTGCAGGAAGTCAGAAAGCGAAGTATGATGCTAAAATGTCAGGCGGTGGCTCAACCAAAAGAGGTGGTGCTATGCAATTAGCAAAACAAATTCGTAAAGATGGCGAAAGTTGGCAAAGTGCATTGAAACGTGCAAACGAGCAAATGCGAAAAAAATAGTAAAATTAAGTCAAGGTGTTAATTGAAATAGATTAACGCCTTGATTTTAAAAAAAATAGTATATTTACACTTTAAAATAAAAAAAATAATTATGGCAAGATTTACAATAGTAAATTCAACTTTACAAATATCGGTAGGAGCAACAAATGTGTTGTACTTGCCAACGCTATATATTGGTTTACAAAGTATTAGTTTGTACGAAACTGCTCCAAGAGTAGTATTATTCAATACGGCTCAAGGTAACAACTTAACTGTTTTTGAAGGACTTTTATCGGATTGTCAAGATTCATCTGGAACACCTTTTACTTTATCTACTTTTTTGACATTTGCTTCAACTTATTTCGGAACAGCTTCAAATAGTAGTTCTCCAACAATTGTAGATGTTTCAAACGTGGTTAGTGTAACTGATATAGACACTACAAAACCTTACAAGTACATTTCATTAGCTTCTACTAATGCTACTTTAATTCGAGGTCAAGAAACAAAGTTATATGTTGTTTCTGCAATAGGACTTACAAGTACAGTTAGATATCTGAAGTTTTATGATAAATCAACAGCACCAACAGTAGGTACTGATACTCCAGTATTAACTATTCCAGTTCCTGCAAACACGCAAGGAGCAGGGGTTGTAATTCCATTTAATATTCCTATTCTTTTTAGTGATGGTTTAGGTTTTGCAATTACAAGTGGTAGTGCAGATAATGATACAGGAGCAGTTGGAGCAGGAGATGTTATTATTAATTTAAGTTATCAATAATATGTTAACGTTATTAGGAGCAGGACAAGGACAAAATAGCTCGTTTGATGCAGATTATCAAGCTGTATTGAATAGAGCTACTACACTTGGATATACATTACCTTCTGCTTCTCAAAGAATAAAACAAAACGCTTTAGTTTTAGCTTTAAAAGCAGGCGGTATATGGAATAAACTTGATGTTTTATATATTTTTGCTAATGATGCAGGTAGTAATTTTAGTACTTTAAATTGGAAATCTCCAAACAATAATCAAGCAACATTAATAAACACACCTACATTTACAACTAATCAAGGTTTTAATGGAAATGGAACAAGTAGTTATATAAATACTAATTATACGCCTTCAACTGTTGGAAATAATTATTCTTTAAATAATTGTTCTTTTGGTTATTGGGCGTTTTCAGGATTACAAACAGGAGGTACAAGAGTTAATATTGGAACAAGAAATAGTGTGTCAAGTGGTTTAACTTATCCAGTTGGAGCTAATGAAAGTTCATTGTTTGTAAATACTAATAATGTAACTAATACTCTTTTAAGTGCTTCTTCAGGTAATTTAGGATTAAGACATTTTAATAGAGCCAGTTCAAGTGGTTCAAGATATTACAATTCAACAGGGTTAGTAGGTAGCAATACAAATATTAGTTTTGATGTTTCAAATTTTCCATTTTTTATATCTGCTATCAACACTGCAAATACACCTTCTTTATATACTACAACAAGAATAAGTATAATGTTTGCAGGTTCGTCTTTAGCTACTGAAAATACAGACTTAAATAATGCGTTTAACACTTATATAAATTCTTTATAATATGTTAGTGCTACACCCAAATACAGAACAATATACCGCTTTGAATGGGTATAAAAACAACGCTTCTGAATTACTATTTGTAAAAGATGGAAGTGATAGATGGATAGTTGGAATTGAAGTTTTAGATGACACTAATTTTTCAGAAATAAAACCACAATTAGAGCAATTAGAAAAAATTGAATATACGCCTTATGTTGAATAAAATAGTACTTGTAAGTTTAAGTTTACTACTTTTTAATTGCCAAAATAAACCTGACGAAAACAAAGAATCTACCTTAAAAGACAAAGAAGGTAACTTATCCCTAACGAACTTAGCTGTCTTCATCGTTTTGGTTAAGATCTATCATAGTCCCGCAACTTCATTAACTGAAGCAGGTTATGTTGGAGAAGACGTAGAAAATATTATTTTAAATCTTCTTCAAAATTGTGACTTTTATGTTGAACGTGCTCAACGTGGTATTGTTTATATAGACGAGATTGATAAAAT
>OGVW01000064.1_pt1 | contig 11218 bp, 6 predicted proteins | sample 1575821 | NCBI WGS metagenome assembly OGVW01 (sample SAMN07581525, study PRJEB24739) | freshwater metagenome | place: Singapore | collected 2015-01
CTACAGCACATTTCGCATTTCCCTGTTTTGTCATGGTTGTCCAAGTCATAGTTTCAGCGTTAAATCTCAAGCAAATACTGCCTGTATTATCTGAAGCTTTCTTGGGCATGAACAAGTAATATGTCATATCCTCTGTGTGTGAGCAACCGAAAGATGCGGTTTTAAAGTTTATATAACTTGGTGATGAATATAATTTAATTTTATCTCCAACAGGTTGAGAAATAACTTCGACACCAGTTTCGCTAATTCTTGATGCACCTTGTGATGTTAGAGCATATATTTGATTATTCATTATCGCACAAGTATCTGGTGCTAATAAGAACGCACTGCTATCGAACATCGTTACTGAAAAGTTACTTGCGAGTTCTCCAGATAGACGATATATTCCTTCTTCTTTTAAAATGAAAAGACTATCCCTAAGAGCGACAATTCGAAGTATTACCTTATCTCGCGGTCCAATATCAATGTAATTAACAATAGGGACTGCTTCGGGTTGGCTGTATTTTGAATACATGATTCTGTTTTTCTTGACTTCATTGGATGATTTTACAGGATTTACTAATCCAACAACACCTAAGGTAGGAGAAAACATTTGTCCTGCTTCTCTGCTATTTGTTTCCAATTTAAAGAAAGTTTGAGACAAGTCGGTTGCTTCAAACAACAACTTACCTGGGATATCAGTTGGGTCCGACATATAATAGCAATTAACAAAGGAACCTGTTGTTCTTGAAACAACATTTGCAATACTTCGAGCTGTATCGTCTATTCTTTGTGATGGAGACTGTAAAGAAGAGTATCTTATCCATCTATTTGCAATACTTTCTGATATACCATTTTGAATGTTTGTAGTTGTTAAACCACTAACAGGTGAGAGTGTTGCAACGATAGGATTTGATGATGCTCCACTATTTAATGTGCTTATTGTTAATGTGCTTCCAACTTGAGTTATGTTAAAGTCATATGACGCATTATTAATCGCTGTTGCTACTTTTGTTGCTAAATTCGTCGCAGTGTCACTTGAATTTGTATTTACTGATATGAATGTAGCTCCTTCGGTTTGTGAGTTGTTTGGAGGTGTGTTTGTTCCATCAATAAAATATACTACATACTTAATTTTATCATCAGCAGAATATAATATAAAATAGTCCCCATTTATACCTGCACTATAACCTGTTGCAAAGTTAAGGGTATTTACTTCAGGTTTCCCTACAATCCAATAAGTGTAAGATGTAGTATCCCTTGTGATCTTCAATGATGCAGTGAATATTGTCAAATTAGCAGTAGATAAACCACTACTAATAACATCATCTACATCAACGTAAAAGTCATTCACTCCTGCTCCCACAACAACTCTTTGACCATCCAAAAAACTACTACCTGAATTTGTGAAAAATACAGTATCCGAAGGAGTTAATCCGTGGGGTTGAGTTGTGACAACATGTACTCTTTTTAAAGGAAGAAGACCTGATTCAAATGTAACACTAGTAACTCCGATAGAGTCTCCATACGACCCCATGCGTCTAATTCCATCTAAACCAACTAAATCTATAGATAGTCTATGTTTTGTTCTTGTATTTGCGTAAAATGTATAATTTTTATAAGTTTCAATATCATGTGCAAATGGAGGAGGTTCGTTTGCTTGAAGGATCCCTTCTCCTGAGTTAGCATTCGTATATAACGGTGCGCCCTTTGCTCTGTAACTTTCATCGACAATATCAACTATTGTGATTGATGTACCACTTACATATGAATCTTCGTACACTAAGTAAAATTCGTCATTAACAGTTAAGTCAACAAGACCCAGGAATGTATCGCTTGTAAATGTTGCAGTTCTGTATACCCTGTAGAAATAAGAAGTTGTTATATTATTTGGAACACCGAACGTCACATTGACATCACAGGGTGTTGAAGATTGATTTACAATCTCAAAAGGCATGCTTGGTGTGCCTAAAATTAAATTATTATTTATGTCTTTTGTACCCCAAACTATACGGTAGGCTACTTTTGACCACTTCTCTAAGAACCCAATTTTATCAAAGTTGGGCGAGGCTTCCCCTGATATTGCTTTTATGCCTCCTGCATTAGAGATTGCCCCTGTTGATAAATCAGAATCAATACCTACTGATAACTTCTTTATACCCTCACTTGAGGTTAAAAACAAATTACCATTTTGTTCAACATATTTAGTTCTTAGACCACTTAATGCCTCGGTGAATGTTGAAGAATAAGGAACAAACGTTGTTGAATTGTCGTAAGCCAAAACGTTAGAATAATGTACTAATATTTTATTTTTGTAAGGTATTAGTTGTTTGGCAACATCTAAAGAAGAAGATCCATATTCTGTATATTGCTTTATTCCACGTCTCGATTCAACGATATCCGGTCTATCGATAACTACGTTATTGGCAACACTCATTGACCCTTCAGGCACTTCTGAAAAATAAGAGTTATTTGTGTGTAAGCCTTTGGCTTTGTTTATAACATGAGAAGGCACGTTTACCTCCTAAAACGTTTTGATGATGATAACGGTGATGAGCGATTTATTACCTTTTTAGGAGCACTCTCTACTCTATCGGTTAAAACCGAACTTAATTTAGATTCCATTTCTATTAACTTAACGTTTGCAGCATTGAGACCTTCTGCGTCTCCTAATGCTTCTAAACACCTACATGCTGTTCTTTGTGCAAGTAGTGGATGTATGTCTGTTGGAATTTGTGGTATTATTGTAGTTTCAGCTAAACATATAATGTCACCAACAGTTAGGTTCAAAGGTATGTCTTCAGGATTAAATGTAATCGTTTTTGTTGTTGTATTTAGCCCTGCAATAGATTTATCTATCGATATACACTTATGAGGTGCTTTCGTTTGTATAAAATCAATACTACTAGATCCATTGAATGTATTTGGTATTTTATCAACCCCTACTTCACCTGTTACTCTGTCGATAGAGGTAACATATGCGCCTTGTTCATCCAATACGAGTGAATTTGGTCTAATATAATACCGAACCCGTATTGTTTTGGTAGAGTTTTCATCTAGTCTAACTATTTCATTATTTTCAATGTAATAAGCATCAGATCTACCTTGATTAAACGGTATATCATCAACCACTATTCTTGTCATTTTAGATGATATATTTGATTCTTCAATTGTAACATCTCTTAACTTATTTCCTACAGCTCTATGTGGAATTGCGATTGATTTTATTCCTGCTGAAAAGGTAAGTAGCTCACTAAAAAGAAAGTAGTCTTCTTGGAATGCCGTTATGTATGGTATTATTGCTGAATCCATTTCCTCATCTGCGAAAGCGAGAAAATCAGTATCACTAAATGTGACCTGCGTAACAGGCAACATAGCACGTCTTACTGTGCTTTCTATTAGTTTAGATGAGGTGAAATGACGAGCCACGTTTACTCACAATCCGCAAGTGCTGCCTTTAGTTTTTCAATCTGAGCCATAATGTCTTCTTTTGACATCTTTTTATCTGAATTTTCTTCATTTTCCATTTCTTCAGATTCTTGCATTTCATGCTCATCACTTTCTTGAGAATCATCATCAGAAAGTACTTCTTCCAAACTTGGCTTATCTAGAATTTCTTCAGCTTTATTTAGACCTTTTTTTAAGTCTTCTGCGTTAGAAGCAGCTACTGTTACTTTCTTAAGTCCACCAATTTTTGACTTAACCTCTTCACCCATCATGTCTTTCATGACCTTATTGAGCTCTTTTAGTGCTTTTAGTTTAGATTGTGATTTCATGTCCATTTTTAGGTTCTCCCTCGTATTTATATGTTAATGGCTATCGCCATGATTATTAATGTTAAAATGAAAGCTATTATAGCCTGTTTTTTCATTGATTCTTGTTTTTTTATGATAGTTTCAATACTTTGTTTTGTAAATATCTGAGAAGAGGCAATAACCACTTCTAAAGCATCAATATCGGCCATCATATCTTCTTTTAAAGTTATTATGTCACTTTTTAAGTTATTAATATCATTTATACTGGTTTTTATTAAAACTTCGTCTGATAATATATGGTTTTTACAAGAAACGATATCATCTATTGTTATGTTTTGAACTTGTATAATATCTTTAATATCTGATGTTTGTTTTCTTTTAATGTCATCTATTGATTTTAATACCTTTTCAATATCCTTAGACTGTTTTACATTTAAAGAATCGATGACCTCGGACAGACTTTCGTCCTTTTTAATAAACTCTTGATCAACCTTTACCAATTTTTCTTCTAATTCATTTAGGTAATCGTTTAAAGATGTCTCAGAGTTAATAATCTCAGATTTGATTTTTTCAATTTTTAGATATAAATCGTTTATTGACTTCTCTAAATCATTGTGACGCTCACTGACTTGTCCAGCTATTGCGTCAATTGTAGATCTATCCATTATATCTTTTTTCTGTAACCAATTAGCCATATTTATCCTTACTTTAGTGCTAAAAACTTAGCAGTAGTTAGTGTTTTATCCAGTTTATTTGATATAGAGTCAGCATTAGCAATGTAAGCCTTAGATGGGTCCATTTGGATACTATTAGAGGAAGCAGCAATGACCGTTGCTCCATCACTTCGGCTTAAGTAGCCACCAATAATTCTCACAGGTGAAGCAGACCTGTTGTCTAGTTTTAAATCTAAGACAGAGGTATCTACTGTAAAGTTAGCACCGTCTGTACTATCTAGTCCCATAAAGAAGTTAGCTATACCTAAAGCTGTGTACTCAATTGAGTGGTACCATGCATAGATTCTCTGAACACTCGTCACTCCATCAGGGTCATTGATGTCTATCTGAACATTCGGATAGTCTGCGGAGCATTCCGTTACCGTTGTTCCATCGATACCTATACCATTATAAACAGTGTCTAAAGTTTGAGATAAAGCAATATCTAAACCTAAAGATGACAAAACGCCACTTGTTTGATAAGGATGATAAGCTGTTGTGCCTATGCAGTATGTAGCTCTAATTCTGATATTTTTATTTGCAGTCCAAGTTTGTAGTAGGCTCAAAGAAGTACCTGTGACTACTGCATTGTATATCTCAGTTGAATCTGTCGTATTGTAAATCTGAATTCTACTATTAGGCACAATGTTTGATATGACCAAGTTCACCTTAGTTCCAGTGCTATCAGTAATAGGCACAGTAGCAGCACCTGTACCTACAAATGTGACTAGTTTTGAAGGCATTGAAATGCTTCCATTACCACTTAAAGTGCAATTGTTAATCTCTAAATCATAGGTGCAGGTATAAGACGAACCATTTGAAGTTGAGAAGAAATCAGCTCTTGTCAAGTTGGCAGTGAGGCACAAATGGTCTTGTATTTTGGACCATAATTGTTCAGTTGTCATATTGGAAGTGACTGTGATTTTTTGAGTTGTATGATTCACAGTAAAACCAGAGTTATCGAGCCCACTGATATATAAGGCAGAGCCTGCAGTGTTAAGAACTTGCAACTGATTAATTGGTAAACTTTGTGAAGCCTGATTAAAAGTACCTGATGTACTTACAAATGTATAACCTGGCTTTCTCACATCAAGCCTGTAAGGAATGTTTGTACCATCAAAATCATAATCAAGCTGGAAAGTCTTAGTGCCACTTGCTGTGCTATCATTTAAAAGCAAGGCTGAAGTTGAAGTATTGGTGAACCCAACATTGGAACCAGCTTGTATACCACTAACTGTGTACTTCGAATAATGAACTGCGGGGTTATAAGTGGCATCAAGTGTTACAGGAAATAAGCTTTGCATGATGTAAGGAACTGAAGGTGTGCTGACACAAGTGTATCTAACTTGTAAATCCAATCCAACATTACTATCGTATCCAACTAGTGCAACAAAAGCTGTCTGCATGTCTGTCATGCTTGTAAAAGTTGTCCATGCTCCTGTATTAGGAGTTCCCCAGTTACTCATTCTAAATTCTACAGTATAGCCAGATATTAATGTATCATTAGGCGACACGTAAGCTCTTAAATTCCAAGCTGCTGAGGTATCAAACCCAGTAACTGACCTTAGTGGAAAGGTCGTTTTTACTATAACAGAGTCATTAATATTCGGAAGATAATATCTACCAATGTTGTCCAGATATGGAGTACCTGTTGTTGAGTACATATCTAAAGTTGACTGAGCAGAGAAAGCACCAACAGCAATATTTCCTGTGGTCGTGCTTAAGTGTTTAGTCACTACTGCTATCGGTTGTACATCCGATAAGTTCGGAATTACACCAGTTGTAGATGTAGTACTCATGAATCGGTGAGGACCTGAAATAACATCAATAACCTGTAAACCTTTGTAAGGAACTCCAGTAGCACTAGATGTTATATTCAAATTGTCAGATTTTATTTCTCTCAACACCCCACCTTTAGCACTAAGAACACTCCCATTTATCACTGCAGCACTATTATTAACCCTTGCATTATTGAAAGTGAAGTGCGAAAAAACACTATTAGCTGCACCATCACTAAATGGTGCAGCTGTTTTATTGTGAGCTTCAATAGCAGGATAACTTTTGTTGTGTATAACGCAATCCGAGCAGGTTAGTTCCAAACTGATGTAATTCGCAAGAGAAGGCTTACCTCCTAATAATGTTCTAAATCCTCGGAAAACACACCGAGAAGCAGAGACAATATAAGTAGAAAGGGTAGTTCCCACTACGTATGCTGTATTATTTGTATTATCACAATACGCAATATTCTCGAAAGTGGCGTCAGACATGTTTATTACAAACAAACAACCTCCGACTGTCTTGAAATTGTTATACACTGCGGACGAATTGTTTTGTTGAATGTAAATATTTCTACAATTAGACCCAGCAGCACCATTGTTCCTCTTGAAGGCGAATGCTGTTATGTTGGAAAATTCCAAAAGTGAAGGACAATTTTGTAAATTAATTGAAGTATAACTTGAAACTGTGTATTGATGTGCCAAATTCAATGCTACCAATATATTTTTAATTGTGACATTACCTAAACAGTTAGATAAAGTAAACCCTCCAGGAGCTGAACCTGATATAGTAAAAGAATCTGATAAACATGTTAGACCGTCAATGTAAACGTCGTTAGGACAACCCGAAACCGAGACCCTAGGTGAGCCAACGCCAACTAACCTAACTGAATATGGATTCGACATACTAAGAACCCCTTTTAAACCCACCATAAAGACTTCACCGTCGATTGAACCACTTGTATCCAAATCGAAAGAAAAGGCACCTAGAGCTGTTGCTGAGTATGGAATGAAGTGAACCGTTGCTGCAGTTGAAAAGCTACTTTGAGCTTCGGTACCATAAGCTCCCCTAGTTAATCCACTAAAAACATTTGACGACCTGGATGTAAAGTAAATACGTTCAGATTTGGTCCCTTCTATTAACAATAAAGAACCTGCTGAGGAAGATAGTGCGTAGGTTCCTTGAGATGAAGGCATACTGCTGCCTGTTGCTGAAATAGTAATACTTGCAGGGGCTGCTGTGTTCGTGATTGCCGTTGATAATGTCGCACTAACCCTTTCAGATGTTATCATTATGTTGGGAATTCTAACCCTAGCTCCTACTGGAATAACATTACCGTTGGTTCCATTTCCACAGGTAACTTCAGTTGTTAGTGGATTGAAAAATAGTACATTTCCGTTCTCCTGATTACCTACCATTGGTCTCTCAATCAAAGAACCACATTGAATATAATAAGAAGCTCCTGCAGATATTGCACCTCCAGTGTAAGAAGTGGTGGAAGTATCAATGTCCCTGAGTTGTAAAGATGTAGCACTATTTACTGCAGAGATTTCGTAATCGTTTGCGTGACCAGAAATCCTCATTCTTGCACCAACTCTATTCACATTAAAATTAGTACCTGTTCCAGTAACTACACCTCCAGAGGACACTGCAACGGTCCCAGTTGTTTCATATCCAGCATTGAAACCGAATTTATTGTGTTGACCATTCGTTACATATTCAGGAACAAGTAACCAATCTTGAAACACGTTCGAACCCGAAGCTGTTTCTACTTGTATTTTTGTAACAAAATCTAAATCAACCCCTCCAACATTGTTGACGAAAAATAAAGACTGATTGGACGCACCAGTCCCTGTCGCAGTTGTTATCCAATTACCTCTGATTTTAACCACAGCATTTTGCTCGGCTCTAATATGTGGAGAGGCGTTTAGAAGTGAAAAGTCCAATAAAATAGGAGTTGTTGTTGATGTGTTTTCTATGTGTATTCGACCTGTACCTGTTGCAAGCAACCTGAATGGCTTTTTTGTACCCCAACTTGAATTGACAGTTAAAGTAACACCATCTAATACATTTATCTCGTCCCCAGCAACGTAAGTCACAGAACTTAAGTTTGAATTTGTTGAAACATTTATTGTAGCCATGAAGGAACCCCTTAATTGTAAGTGAGTGCTGCTCTATTATTCCATATTTGATTGTAGGACGATGAGGCGTATTCAATTTTCAAAACAGTACCAGTTGTAGTAATTCTCTTAATGCGCCAAACTGCTGCCGAATCAGCGGAACCCACAACAGCTTCACCTACATAATTTAAAGTACTGCTAACTTCATCAAGCCTTGTTGCCATTGCTTGTGACCTAACCTCAACACTATCGTCATTTGAACTGAGCGTTATATCAGTAACCTTGACGTTTATGCTATCCAAGCCACCGACATTTGTGATTGTCACCTTATTATTTAAAGATGTTAAAATGTTGTTTGCAGTGGTTTGTAGTGAATTGGATGTGGTTTGTAACGCACTTGTTGATGCCCCGTCAGGTAATACACTACTTGCAACGTTAACTGTTCCAGAAACACTGGATGAATTGCTCGGTAATTTTACATAAAAATCAGCCATGGCGCTCCTTAATGTGACTTGCTAACAAGGTTTGCTGAATTTAAAACAATAGAGCCACTAACGACTACTCTTACCCAATGGTGACCACTATTTTCGACTTCAAACATACCATTTCCACTTCCGGTTACGGCTTGAACACTTCCTGATATTGTAGTCCAATTAACAACTTCGTCTACGTTATTATAAACAAAATCATTACTTACCTGTATAGATATGTTAGCCGCTGCTCCTGTGAAAACAACATGTATCCCGTAGTCTTTCATCGTGCTGACATCGATTGGTTGGCTTGACCAACTTGAACCTATGATCTCGGGATTGGTTAATAATTTAATAATTCCTCTTTGCATCTTAAAAATTTCCTATTTTGTTAATTTGTAATGTACAAGGGCCTGAGCTTAAAGCAGCAAATCCTGTGTAAGTCACTGCTGATGAAGAACGAATTGTTATTGTCTCACCTGCTAATAGTTTAATCTTGGCAGTACCTTGTCCAAAACCATTAGCACCTACTAATGTTAGTGGCTTGTAATCTGTACCATTTTTGTAAATCCTTACTGTCATGTTACTAGTTGATGTATTTGAAATGTAACTAGCTAATTCATATTCTGCTGCTTGAGGAGCTGTGAAAGTTCCTGTTGAAGTATCGAATGCTCCATGTGAGTCGTATTCTTTTGAGTTATAAACAATTATTCCATTTGCGGCTACTGCTGCATTTGCATTTAACCATACCGAACAAGAAACACTCTCACTTGCTGCAATTACTTGTTGTGCTCTTACATTTCTAATGAATACATAGTTGGCACTACCAACAGTGGAACCAGAAACACCTGTAGAAGTACTTGTTAAACTATTTATACACCTAACATCTACATAATCTCCTGCGTTCATCGGCACCAAAACACTTCCATTTGCACAATGATTAGTCCCAGAAGCACCAAGAGTATATGCAACTTCACTATACAAAGTTCCATTTTTATAAACAGAGTAAATTGTGTTAGAAGTCCCTGTTGCACCTTGAGCAGTAACCTCATAAACATCCGCAAAAGGAGCAGTAAACTTCCATGAAGCTCCTGTAGTCACAGCACCATGTGAATCAGAAACAAGTGTTGCATAATTAATTGGTTGATTTGCAGTTAGTGCTGCTGTTGCTAATCTATACATTGCAAAACAAGGACGAGTTCCTGCATCAGAAGACGATTTGAGTCCTGAAGACCAACCTTTAATAGGCACAATTGCATTAAAAGATACAATATCACCTGTATTGAAAACTACAGAACCATTTTGTTTAGCAAGACCACCTGAAGAAGGGTTTAATAAACCTACAGTTAAGTAGTTTACACCAGGCTCTGCAAGTAAGTAGAAATCTCCTCCGTTACCTGCACTCGTTGCAGTATTTCTTGTGACATCTCCAACAATTTGGATTGCAGTTATTTTAACATTATCAACAATCATTGATGTGTTTGGTAAATAGATTCTTGCTTCTACAGCTGAAGTAGTTCCAATGGTTACACGGCCTCTTAAATATAACTTATCACCCATTTGAGACCAATTTACATTGCTTGCCGCTAATGTTCCTAAACCTTGAACTGTTGGAGTGTATAATTGCTCATCTGTAATAGGAGAAGCATACATGTAATCTTGAGCCACTAATTCAGCTTCAAAAACCATTCTATATACACGTTCTGATTCGAAATCCGTATCATGTATTATGTACATCAATTGTGTTGTATCTATGTTTGTTTGGAAAGTACCCTCTGTAGTAGTTACTCTTCCATTTCCTGATGCATCGACACCGTCTAACTTAAACGTTGAGGGTTGTTTGTAGCTCCATGTTGTACCGTTGTATTCGCCGATATACATTATGAAACTTGAGAGGTCTTTTGAATATTGATTTGAACCATCTATAATATAGTGATGAAGTCTCATTTTCATGACTTTTCCTCTATATATAGGGTCCAATGTGATGGTTTGAGTTACTGCCCTACCTTGCGTTGAAAAACCCGATAAAGTTTTATTAATCTGAAAACTACTTGTTCCACTTATTGGTAATACTGTTGTCGTTCCCCAAACCCAACTTGCTGGAGGCGCAGATGGTGTGAACGTACCTCTTGGTGGAGACAACAAACCCCAATCATATGGAAAACTTCCTGTTACCCAACCCGTAGTTGAAGTCTCAGCATCTCCGTTTGAAAGAAGATTTCCACCTGTTCCACTTCCGCTTCCAATTACTCGAAGATTAGTTCCATCATCATAATAAGGTTTTAATGATGTTGTATCGAAAACAATAGCTCCTTGTTTTCGAGTAAGTCCTTGTAAATTAGTTAATGTGTTTTTCGGAATTACAATTCGATTTGTATTAGATGCCGTACCACCGTCAATATCTT
>OGVW01000065.1_pt1 | contig 11178 bp, 16 predicted proteins | sample 1575821 | NCBI WGS metagenome assembly OGVW01 (sample SAMN07581525, study PRJEB24739) | freshwater metagenome | place: Singapore | collected 2015-01
TGCTTTTGGTGCAGCAGAGGATGCGGTTGTGGGTATGTCTGATATTCTGAGAAGTCTAAAAGAAGAATCTAACAATTTAGAAATTGAATTGTTGGGGCTCCAAGGTAAGAATCCAGAAGCTGATGCTAGACAGCGACAAACAGATATTGCCGGTATGTCAGAAGCTGAAATTGCAGTCTACGACTACAACACAGCCCTACGCGCACAGATCAAGGCGCTGGAAGATGCTGCTGAGAGTGTCGAGAAACTTAGCTCTTCCATCGTTGACGAAATCAATCGTTTACGTGGCTATACTGATACTTCAGGTAATAGCCCTCAAGCACTGATTGCTGAGTTTGATAGGTTAACTACTCTCGCTCGTGGAGGAGATGCTAACGCCTTTAATTCTCTTGGTGACACGTCTAAACTACTTGATGAGTACTACAAGAACACAGCGACAAGTGCAGCACAGTATGCTTATCAGCGGTCTGTACTGGCTAATAGTCTAGAGCAATCCTACAATACTGCGAAAGCAGGCGGTGCAACCTTCAGTGGAACGAGTTCCTTAATGGGTACTCCTGCATTAAGTTCACCTGTAGTCCCCTCGGTATCTTCTGCTAATGCAGAGGGTTCTTCAGAGCTTTTGAGTGCTGTGGTTACCGAACTGGCGATGCTCCGAATTGCTGTCGAGGCAGATGTTGTACATAATGCTAAGACAGCGAAAATTTTAGAACGTGTAACGCCAGAAGGAGATGCACTTGCTACAAGAAATGAAGGATAATTTATGGATATTATTGTACCTCAACCAATTAACTTAGAGCCGGTAACTTTTTCAAGGGCCTCCATCGCTAGCACTAGAAACCAACAGGGTTTCTTTGAGATAGTAGCAGCAAATGCGTTAAGGTTTGATTACTTTAAAGATCAGAACAATAAGTCCGTATTCAATGGCTTTCTTATTGAACCAAGGAGAACAAATTATTTAGTGAATACAGCAAGTAGTCTTGTACCGGGAAGTGGGTTTCCGGTACAACTACAGAACCAAACGGTATCTTTAGGAAGTCTAGGATCGAACAAACCTACTAAAATGACACTTTCTTTCTTTGGGAACAGTAATAGTAAAGTAACTGTTTCTGGTGGAGGTTTTGTGTATGAATTAGTGGGTAGTTCAGATACTACACGACCTGTATATAAAACATTTCCTGTGCGTGCTGATAACTTATCTATTGAAGTTACAGGGGTAGTATATGCAGCGAACCTAGAAGGACTTGTTGGATTCAGTTCAATAAATGATGAAAACCTTCTTACTAAGATGACTCGACCTACAAGTTGGATACCGACTACGGGTGCCCCATCAACAAGAGAGGCCGATATTATCGACAACTCAGGAATCCTGTGGTCAAGTTTCATAGAGACAACACCAGCATGGAATCCTTCTACTACTTACTCAATAGGGGATAGAGTAGATAGGGATTATACAGTGTGGGCCAGTAGTTCTGACTCTAATATTAATAACGTACCATCTTCTGAAAGTAATTTTTGGGTAAAAGTAAAAAGCGTTAATACTGTTGCTATGGTCGATCGTGCTGAGAACTCCAGCTCTTCACAAGAACAAGGTGCCAGTGGTGCGTATTTTTGTTACTCAAATAAAGTAAATTCTCCTGCTAATTTTTTAGATACTAACGCAAGCGGAATAAAAACATTTTTTGATTCTGCTGCTTTATTTGAAGTGAATGCTAAATTCTTTGAGTTAGTGGTTTCTGTATCTACTAACGCAGGTGTATTTACTAAAGTTGTCCAAGGTACTACATTCTCAGGTTCTGTTGCAAATACAGGAGTCATGGATGATATATACGAATTCTTGGAGAATTATATCTCTATGGAAGTGTATAATTGTACAGCTTCTGTACGCATCCACAACGAACTTGATATCTTTGGAGAAACAATAAGCCCAACAGACGTAGTAAGCGTCAACGAACTGGTATTTGGAGTAGCTGAAAATCTAGGAAGAACAGCTTATGGAATGCGTACCGGCATTGTTGATTATTCTAAAAAAGAAACAAATGAATTTGGTGTAACGTCGTTTGTAAGGCGCGGGTTCAGTAAAACAATGAATTGTAATGTTTATGTAGAAAACGAAGATTACAATAGAGTTGTTGAAACACTTCAAAGTGTTCTAGCAGAGCCTACGGCATGGATTGGGACTGAAGTAGATGGGTACTCAAACGGTGCCTTAATTTTCGGGGCTTTCAAAGATTATACGTTGACGATCAGTTACCCCACATACTCAATGCTTAATATTGAAGTTCAAGGTTTAGTCATTTAATAAATAGGAGATTATATGCCACAACTAGGCACAAAAGGGGCAGAACTTGATCTGCTAATTAGACAAGGGGCTACACTTGGCCCCTTCAACATGAAGGTAATGACAGCAGATGGATTAGACGTGAATCTTACGTCTGCTATTTTTCGGGCAGAAATTCGTAGAAAACCGGAAGCCCCTGCACTAGCTGGAGTTACGTTTACGTTTGATGTTGCAACACCTCTTGAGGGTATTGTTAATTGGAGCGTAGATGCAGATAGCACAACCGTCCTCGTAGCCGGTGATTCTGAAGTAGACGCTGAATCACAATACGTGTGGGATATGGAAGTTGAATTGTCGGACGGAAGGGTTCTTCCTTTATTGTACGGAAAAGCTCAAGTATTCCGTGAAGTTACAAAGGTGAATTAAATGACTACGTTGATTATTAATGAAGATACAAATCAAATTCAGCTTTATGTAAATGAAGGTATACCGGGTAATATTACAGCCGACAATACTGTAACTCTGACTAACAAGACAATCTCTTACTCCGATAATACTTTAACCGGAGTTCAGCCTTCTCTTGTGTCTGGTACAAACATAAAGACTGTAGGTGGAGTTAGCCTCCTTGGTTCTGGTAATGTCCCTATTCTTACTACTAATATCGGAAACGAAGCAGTCACAAACGTAAAAACTATTTCTTTTACTGGAGAGGGTGTTCTGAATAATACTTCAGGGGCCATCTCTGTCGATTGGGCAGCAGCGCAGAATTACAGGCAAGTAGAGCCTACTGGCTCGATTACTTACACATTCACAGCACCTCCCGGCCCTTGTCACCTACAACTTCGGATTATGTCGGACGGCACAAGTACCGCGCAGACAATTGTGTGGCCCTCGTCTGTGAAGTGGTTGTTATTCGTCTGGACAGCTTTAGCTAATAAGTCAGCAATTATCAACTTTTGGTATGACGGTACAAACTATTGGGCAATGGGTAGTAATGCTGTCTAAAGGAGATAACAATGGCTGATAGATATTGGGTAGGTGGTAGTGGAACTTGGAATTCAACCAATACAGTTAATTGGGCGAGTACTTCTGGCGGTTCCGGTGGTGCCAGTGTACCGACTGCTGGAGATAATGTTTATTTTGATGATAGTTCTTATGCCGCTGACTTGTTGGTCGTTACAGTAAGCGGAAATGTAGTTTGTGGTGAATTTAGAAACATTAGAACAGGTACGAAAGTTCTAAAGCTTGTTGCTTCATCGGCTGATTCTGTAAGTGTATGGGGGAATGCAGTAGCCACCGGCGGTGCGGGTAGGGCAGATTTTACAGCAGCAATGTGTAATTTTATTATGGAATGCCCATCTACTTCTGACTCAGACTCTGCATTTCTCAGCGGCGCTAATCCACTTAATTACATCAAAGTACCTCATAACAAAAGAGCTAGAATAGCCTTTACTGAAGGGTCTGGAAAAATCTCTAAGTTGACTACTGGGGACTTTTCGTATGTTAGATTTGCAATCACTACAAGAGTGCTATCAATCAAACAAGAACGTCAATCCCCGAGCGTTATCTCTACAAGCCAACTTCATGTTGGTACTTTCTTTTCATCTTCTACTGCAAAATTATACCTAGATGGTAATGGTTTAGCCCTTGATGGAAGTTTTGTAGTCAGCACTAATTCTGTTGACTCTTATCCTATTTTAACTGGACTAATTGGAGATTCTGAGATAGCAATTCCATATGGAAGTCTAAATAAATTAGTAATTACCCCTTCAGTGTCCAGTAGAGTATTTACATTGTCTGGTGTAGGCGTTTCAATCACAACCATTGAACGTTCTTCTGCATCTCTTGCATTTACTCTAGCAGTAAGACCGTCTGCAGATATCAGTATCACAAACTTCAATATCACAGGAGACTCTTCAGTAACCATAGGCGTAAGAAGTACAACAGATGGCGTAAGAGCAAAACTTACTAAGACAGGCGGGGGACTTGTTGAAACTTACTACATGCAAGTGAAGGATATGCAGCCTTATCCAGATAATACTTGGATTAGTTACACATCTACTAACGATGGAAATAATTGGCAATGGTATTTTGATACTTTTAACAAACCTACATCTTGCTTATTTTTTGGGAGTCACGTATGACAACAGATTTAACTATTTATTACTGGAGTCCAGTAAAACAAGAGATTGCTGATCTTGAAACTATTCGTGGATACCATCCTAATGCTAGTATTCCTGAAAAAGCGGATATTAGTGTACTGGGGTGGTTCCCACTAGTAGAAACAGAATCCCCTGACTACAATAAACTTACTCAAGTTCTAACATGGGTTGTAGAGCAAAAGCAGTCTCCACAAGGCCCTTATTTTTATCGTAGCTATAAGGTTGGTAATCTGTCTCCGGAAAAGATAGCAGAAAATACTGCAGTTTTTATAGAACAGCAGAAGAAGTCCTTTATTGAAACTGCACAAAAACTCCTAGATGACTTTGCTAGAAGTCGAGGATATGATGATATTAAATCAGCTATCGGGTATTTGCAAAGTAGCATTCCTCAGTTTAAACAAGAAGCAGAGATTTGCTTAGAAAAGCGCGACCAAATGTGGTATGCACTTTTTGGTATTTTAGATAAAGTTCAAAATCAAGAAATTGAAGTCCCAATGGACTTCTCTGATATTGTAAGTCAACTGCCTATTTTGGAGTGGAACTGATTATGGAAATCATCAACAAAGGTAAAGAGCTAAATCTTACGATTCGACAAGGGGCAACCTTTGGCCCTATCGTGGGGACTCTTAAAGATTCTGTAGGTAATCCGGTAAATATTACAGGCTACACAGTACGTGCTCAGATTCGTAAGACTCCTTTTACCCGTAAAGCTACAGGTTGTACTGCGACTTGCTTGATTGTCAATGGTGCCGGTGGACAATTCTCTTTTGAGTTTCTTGCTGCCGATACTGCTTTGCTTCAAGTAGGGGACACGGAAGATTCTCCCGAAAGTCAGTACCAGTGGGATTTAGAGATTGAACAGCCGGGTGGAAGAATTATCCCTGTGGTGTATGGAACTGTCAAGGTGTTCCGAGAAGTAACTAAAGAAGATTGAGGGTTAAATGAGTATTGAACAAATTGAAATAAATACTACCGAATACTTAGTTACTTTACAGGACGGTAGTAATGTACAGACTTTGGAAATTACCGAAGGCGTCCAGCTAGATGTACTTCTTTCTGAGATGGGTCTACAAGGACCTGCTGGACCAGAAGGTACAAGTATTGACTCTATCGTAAAAACATCTACAGTGGGTCTTGTAGATACCTACACTATCACTTTCAGCGATAGTTCTACTCAAACTTTTACTGTTACTAACGGAGCCAATGGAACAAATGGCACTAATGGTAGAGGTATTGTCAGTGTAACTAGGACTTCAGGAACAGGTGCTGCGGGTACTACAGATACCTATACTATAACATACACCGATTCTACTACAAGCACATTTACTGTGTACAACGGTGCTAATGGCACAGGGTCGGTGAGTAGCGTTGGGTTAAGTGTACCTACTGGGTTAACTGTATCAAATTCTCCAATCACTACGTCTGGAACTATTGCTGTTACCTATACAGCAGGGTATTCTATTCCAACAACGGCCAAACAGTCTAACTGGGATACGGCATATGGTTGGGGTAATCATGCTAGTGCAGGTTATCTGACCGCCGCTGCTATCGGTAGTTCTGTACAAGCTTATAGCTCTAATCTAACAAACTGGGCAGCAATCACTACATCAAGTAAAGTTGATAGTTCTTCTGGTAGCGTATCTGGCCTTACTTTGAACGATGGATACACTGAAGAAGTATTCAGTATTTCTGGTACGACTCCTGCTTTATCTCCAAGCAACGGGAGTATTCAGACTTGGACGCTAACTGCAAATAGTACTCCGACCGCTGGAGCGTGGAATAGTGGTCAATCAATTACTATTATGATTGATGATGGAAGCGCCTGTACCGTTAATTGGGCATCTATGTCAATTACATGGAAGACTAATGCTGGTGTTGCTCCTACATTGAACACTACTGGATACACTATGATTATTCTTTCTAAAGTAGGCTCTGTCATTTATGGAGCTAGAGTAGGGGATGCGTAATGCTGGCTAGTAAACTTTTACAAACTTCCACATCGAAATTACCTGAGAATTTATTCTTCCAGTCTATGTCTGCAGGTGTTTCTGTTGGTGTTCCTTCAGTTGCCTATAACAGTGTTGGAAATAATATTGTATCTTGTTTTGCTTGGTCTAATAATATTTATGCCTATGCGATAAAAGTAGATGGTTCTTTATTGTGGCAGAAGGTTATTACGGCAAGCAATAGTGCGTCTAATCCGCAAATAACCGTTAATTCAAGTGGAATAATTTTTGTAGCATACAATATAGCCACAACTCCCTCCAGTATTGAGGTTGTAAGATTATCAGGGGGTGGCTCTTACGTTGGAAGTACAAGATTATCTGATTCAGTTGCGTTACCTCTTAGCACAGATTTTACAGCTTGTTTTATCTCAGACACATCTGGAAATGTGTATTTTACTTGCAATATTTCTACTACAACGAGAAAGGCAGCTCTAATTAAACTTGATTCTAGTGGTGGATTTCTTTGGGGAGTCCAAATATCAGATACTGTAGCAATAGACCCACAGAATATAAGCATTGAAACGTCCGGTAATTTGTTATTCCCTGTATTTAAGACTACAAGTGGCGCAAGGAGGTTCATATATCGAGTGAGTCCATCTGGATCAATAGTGGCAGCTTATGGTTTATTTATAACTAGTACTGGGAATGGAAGAATAATTTCTTCTCCGGATGGTGGTATTTTTCTAGCCGGATACAACGATGCAACAACTTCAGGCGTAATAAAGTATAGTAGTACTTTTACGTCGCCTACAAGTATTGCAGCTTCGTCTTCCAGTGATACGGGTATGACCGTAGACATTGTTGGGGATAAAATAGTGTACTCTGTACCGAACAATGTAATAACTATTGTAAAAACAGATTTATCTACTCTAGTACGAAAATCTACATCTTCCTCTACGGTTTCACATATAAATAGTAGAGTATTAAACGCAAATGGAAGTTTAGCACTTAGCGGGACTGCTCAATCAACAGGAGCATACAATGATGCTTTTCTCTCTAGATTGGACTTGAATAACATAAATGGAAATTATGGGTCTTTAAAATTCACTATAGCTAATGTTACTACTACGTTGACTACGCTTACTCCACCGTCTTCAGATACCGTAACGTCTACAGCTAGCAGCTACACACCTACTGTAAGTTCATCTTCTCCGAGTGTAAGTAATAGCTCATTAACTCCTCAGCTTTTCTTGAAAGTCTAACATGAATTACATAGATACTCTAACAAGGGAATATCCCTTAACGCAGGAGCAGATTAAAAAAAGATTTCCTCAAGTAAGTTTTCCTAGTGGTTCTTTTAATCCTCCTGATGGTTACTCGGCGGTAGAAGTTCCTGCTCCTCCTCCATTTGATTTTAACTCAGAGCTACTGATAGCATCCGAGCCTGTACTTATTGACGGAAAATGGGTTCAGCAGTGGAAGGTAAAACCTCTACCCCCCGAAGAGATTCTTGCCAGAAAACTGGCATTAGAGAAGAATCTTCAGGATTCTATAATTGAGTCAACACAACAACGTCTAGACTCCTTCGCCCGTACTCGTAATTACGACGGCATCCTATCAGCTTGTACTTACGCTACTAGTAACGTCCCGAAATTTGCTGCCGAGGGCCAAGCTGCTGTAAATTTCCGAGATGCTACATGGGCTGCATTGTATCAGATTCTCGAAGAAGTTCAAGCAGGTCAAAGAGAAACCCCTACAGGTTTTTCAGATATTGAACCTCTCCTTCCTCCTTTAGAGTGGCCTGTATGAAGGTTCTTTCGTATATCAAAAACAACTTGATTGCTTTTGACCAAGGTTTAAACACTCTCTTAGGAGGGTATCCAGACGAAACCCTCTCTAGCAGGGCTTATCGCCTAGAGCAGAAAGGTAGATTATTCGGGAGACTATTTCGCCCTTTGATTGATTTACTTTTCTTCTGGCAAGATAAGCACTGCTACGAGGCTTACTTGTCAGAACTGAACCGAAAACAATTTCCAACCGGTACTGAATTACACAATAATAAAAATGAAAACTGACCAAGACTATAAGAGAGATGATGCGACTATTCAGGTGATTGCCGAACGGATTAACTCTATGCAAAACGATGTAAGTGACTTAAGAGATAGCACACGCGACAGTATGGAGAAAATGTCCATCGCTATTACTAAGCTAGTACAGATGGAAGAGAGACAATTGCACATGAACCAGTCTTATGACAGGTTAAGCAATACCCTTGATAAGATGCAAGCCAGGTCAGAGAAACTTGAGGAAAGAGTGGATGACTTAGAGAAAGAGCAACCTATGACTAAACAAGTAGTTGATTGGGCTATGCGTGCTGTGTACGCAATTGTAGCTGCTGCTGCAATGTTTGTCGCAAAGATGCTTGGACTATTTTGAGGTGAAATGTGGCTAGATTAAAATACTTTCCGCACTTGGCTGGGTCTTTGATTCTAGCCAGTGCAGCGGTTGTAGGCGGGAAGGGTCTACTAGATCGGTGGGAGCCAGCTAAAGGTTCTCCTGATGCTCACCTAGTAGTCTATGCAGATAAACTTGCACAAGGGCTACCTACTGTGTGCAACGGTATTACGAAGCACGTGGCTACAATTCCTGTTGTCGTAGGGGAGAAGTGGACGCAAGAAATGTGCAACCAGCAAGAAGAACAAGCAGTAGCAAAAATACAAGACTCTTTAGCACAGTGCTTTAAAGTCCTTCCCCCTCAAAGTGTCTTTGATGCTGCTACATCTCACGCTTGGAACTTTGGTGTAGGTAAAACGTGCTCGTCTGCTGCAATGAAACAGTGGAACAAAAAGGACTATACTTTAGGTTGTAGGCTCATTGCTTATCAGTACGATGGCACTACGCCTAACTGGTCTTTCTCTGATGGGAAGTTCGTGAAGGGGTTGCATAATCGTAGAGTTGATGAAATGCAGACTTGCTTGAAGGATGTGAAATGAAAGACGAAAACAGAGGAGTGCTATGAATACTTTACTATCGTTTTTCCTTAATTCGAAAGTTAAGTTACTTATTCTGGCTATTGTCCTTGTCTCTCTTTTTGCTTGGCACAGGGTGCTTGTTCACGAGGCAGTCACAGAAGCTGTTGCTGAAGTTGAACTAAACATCTCCAAAGAGAACTTCAAACTAAAAGAACGTTCCCTTAATGCTCAGATTGAGTTACAACAATCTTTCGATAACATTCAAAAGGACAAAGATGCTAAAATTAAAAATCTTAATGCTAGGGTTGCTTCTCTCACTCGTAGCTTGCAAGAACGTCCCAGTCGTCCAGAGTCAAGCGGAGTTCCCGACAATTCCAGAATTGAAGAAACTCCCAAAGGAGCAACTGGAGCCCAGCTTTATCGGCAGGATGGAGAATTTCTTGCAAGGGAAGCTGCCAGAGCAGAATTGATTAAGGAGGAATTACTTACTTGTTATAAGTCCTATGATACTGCGAAAGCAGCCTTAGACAAGTACAAGAAAGAGAATACCCCTAAAACCGATTAAACGGGTCTACAAGAGCCTGAAAATAAAAACTAAGGGGTGTATACCCCAAATGACTAAACCCTGCTACGGAGGCTTTTAACGGCTTCTATAGTAGGGTTTTCTTTTGTCTATCGTCTATTGAACCAACCTAGAAACTTATGCAGTGTAGTCTTGACTTGTCTACCATGAGGATTCGTCCACCCAAGTTTTTCTAGTGCTTGTCGCTGAGAAGCGTCTTGAGTCTGCATGATATTTACGTACATCAGTTCTCGTTGGGTACAGTCGTTCATGTCTGAATAGAAATACATCGTCTGTGTGATCGTATCTCCTTCGGTCTTAGTTTCTAGTTCGTATTTAAATTTATTCATTTCACTTCCTTTCTAAAGAATTCCACCATCTTAGCACGAACTTGACTGAGGTATTTGTTAGCCCATCTACGAAGAAAATACGAACGAGCTACACTCACAAGGGTCATCCCTGCCCCTATCCATAGTATCTGCCCGGTAGATGCACTTACGCCAACCCAAGGGAAGATTACGAAGTTAGCTAGTACAGAGATACCAAACCCGATAAGGACATTTAACCACGCCTCTATAAACGAATCAAGTCTGCTTTGCAAATCACTTCTCCTTCTTCACAACAACAGAGTCAATCAATGCTTGGTGCATAGCTTCACCAGCCTTAAACAGAACCTGTTGGTCACGATTGCGCTCATCCGGCTGTATAGCCTCTGTGCGGTAAGTACTGGTGTTCCCATCTGCGATATGCACCCACAGTACACGATTAGACCAACCGGGGCCAGAGCAGTACTCGGGCACTACAGCAATGATGTGCTCGTGTTTCTTGAGCTTGATTTGTACTTTAGGTTTAAGGGTAGTCATTTCGTTACTCCTTTTCAAACATAGATATCTTTTTCTCAAGAGGCCAATCATTCCAAGATTCATTAACAGTCTTGTTCATCTTACGTGCTTGGAACAAGATTCCATTATAGGGCACATCTTTGATAGACAGTGCAAAATCTTTTTGAGATTCTAGGTGTTTGTACTTATCCCATGCAATCGTAAGTTCACGATAAGCGTTATCAACTTCTCGTTGGATATCTGAAGCCTTCTCAGACCACTCTGGAAAGTAAGCACAGAATTCTCCAAGCTCTCCTGTAAACAAAAGACGCAGCAGATTCTTCTTTGTAGGCAGAGGATCATTGCCACGGATGGAATGCGCCACCACGTACAAAGAACTCTTGACCTTCATCCCCTTATCGTGACTGGGAAAC
>OGVW01000066.1_pt1 | contig 10993 bp, 13 predicted proteins | sample 1575821 | NCBI WGS metagenome assembly OGVW01 (sample SAMN07581525, study PRJEB24739) | freshwater metagenome | place: Singapore | collected 2015-01
TTCGTTGGTGCGTTACACTGAATGCTGAAAAAAGTGAAGGTAATATTTTACATCCTGACTTATTGATTCGATTCAAAGTGATTGGCCGTGAGTATGTCGATGTAACAATCAAAAATATTGATGATTACGTAAATGATAGGATTGCTGAAGGATCTAAAATTAGAAGACCAGGATTTGGTACCGGTTTGAATTGGACTTATGCAAGTGGCAGTAAGGCTAAAAAAATGCAGTTTAAAGGATAGTTTTTAAATTTTTAAAGCTTAGATCAAGATCTAAGCTTTTTACTATTGTTAGTGAACTTCGAATAAGAGATTTTATGTTAAATAGCCCAAGTAGTTGGGAACGTGTCGATGTGGTGTATGAATCTTAATCTAATCCTATGTAGGAAAGAAAAACTACCTACTGTTGTGAAAAACAGATGTGTAGTTCCATCAACCTGAAATTGGTATTCGGCAATACTTTAGAGCAAGTAATTCTTGCAGGCTCTTAGGGTGATTATTGCCAAAACTCACTCAACGTTCACGATCAGCCTAAAGGACTTGCCCGACGGCTGTGGTAACTATTATGCTTTAAGATTAGGTACTTTGCTTTCACATCTTTGAAGATTAGAATGTGCTAAAACACTACCAACAGAGGTTAGTGTGAAGTTAACATCCATATTATCCCACCAATCTCTCAATTTTTTTAGATTTGGTCTTTTATCCCATTCATTCATAAATGTTGAGCAATTTTTTTGTTTTGTCTCAGGATCTTGATCATATAGTTGGTAAAGTTTTTCTACTGCATTTTTTTGATCTACTGAAAATGGAATATTTTGAGAAATAATTCCATTATTATGGATTATAGACAATGTATTAATATCTTTTTTTGAGACAGCTACTCTTACAAAATCACTATTTAGTGCATGTTCTACTAATATGTTTGATGGGATATTATTTTCTTGGATAATTTTCTGCGCTTCATCAAAGTTTGCAGATGTTTTGGAAATACCCGAATCCATATATTCACTTAAAGTATGAGAATATATAGTTTCTAATTTATTTAATGCCATGAAATTATTGATTCTTATAGTATTTAGTATTTCAAGATGGTCAAGCCATTCGTTTCCTGTTGGTAAATCACAATAAAATATTTTACTAAATAAGTTTTCTAATATATTCAAACCTTGATGAACATCGTTTGTAGCAGGAAGTATTGAAGTGACAGTATGATATATAGTTATACCGAGTAAAGCATCATCTGAAATTTCATCGACTATTTCTACCGCCCGATTAATTCCAGCTCTTGTAATTCTATTTTCTCCTGCTTTGAATCTATGTATTAAAAGCTCAGATAAAAGATCATAATCAGCAGGTCTTTCAGTTGCTGCTGCTGTTTTTTGTGCTTCAACTAAAAGTAGTTGAAAACTTGGATCGGCAAAAATATCTAGTGCCCCTTCAACTTCCTCCATTTTAGACATTAATTTGCCTTCAAATTCCGAAACCCTTGAGATAGCAATATCTATTGCTTCATCAGAGTAATCTTTTCTCAATTGCAAGTTCATTTCTTGATAAATTTCTCTTGCTCGTTTCTCATCAATACCTACATTAACTATCATTTGGGTTGCTTGGAACTGCTGAGAATTATCTCCTGCTTTTTGATTTTGTGTATTAATCATTTATAGTCACGACCTACTTGTATTTGTGAAGAATTGTCACCAGCTCGCTGATTTTGACGGATAGATTTTTTCTTTATTGCTATTCTATACCCCGTAGCCCCCCCAATTAGTGAGCCAAGAACAAAAGTTACTATAGCTGTTCCTAATCCGCTAAAAAACCAATCCATATATACCTCCAAATTTTATAATTAACTTATTTCTATAGCTTAAATAAGTAAGAGAATACTATCTAAAATTACTCTATAAGATATCTAAAAATAGAATTGAATGTCATTGGGGAAACCATTAAATTCTTCTAAAATTAACATCATGGCGATTATTCGAATCATCAACCAATAAAAATAGGGAGCAATAAGCTCCCTGTTTTTATTGGTGATTCTTTAATTCTTTTAGCATGGCATCCCGCAAGATTTCATTCATGCGTGTTTGATAGCCTTTACCTTGAGCTTTAAACCATGCAAGTACATCAGCATCTAAACGAATGGAAGTCTGTTGCTTCACTGGGCGATAGAACTGATTATGGCGTACAGCATTGCTCCAATCGGTAATTTCAGGAATATCTGATAGATCTAGCTGATCGTCAGAAACTGTTCCCTTAGCAAGCAAGCGTTCAATTTCAGCATCTTGCTTCCCACCAAATTTCTCATTCAGTTCTTTGCGTGAGTATCTAACCATGCTCATATTTATCTCGCTCCGCTTTAGTGACTTGTCTTGCACTAATGATTCTTATGATTTCACAGTCATCTTCATCAAAGATGGTGTGAGCCACCAATAACATTAGTACGCCTTTAACTCTTCCAATGGTTTGCCAACGCTCTTCGCCATTGGTATGTCTGTCTTGGATTGAGATCCGCAATGGATCTTCAAAAACAAGGCTTGCTGTTTCGAAAGAGACATCGTGCTTTTTCTGATTCTTTCGATTCTTTGCCTCATCCCATTCGAAATACTGTTCCATAAAAAACATTCAAATTTGTATATACAATAATGTATCACAAAATTGTATCACTCAAGCTGAAAAGCGTAATTTTTAGTCAGATTTATTGGCAAAAACTATCAAAACTGTTCATAAAAAAACCGACTTGTTTCCAAGTCGGTTGAACGAGAACGTTCCAGAGGGTATGAATAACGATAAGATACTGATCTTAAAGTAATATTAAAAACGCGTTTCGTATAAGCTCTATTATGTTAAATGGATGATAGATCTGAATAATTGTTACTTATAAGATATGCTAAAATTAGATCAAAATCTATTACCTATAGGTCAAGTTATGGAAACAATTATTATTTCATTGATCTTGGTTATTATTCTGATTTTACTGACCATAATGTATAACAAAAAAAAGTGAAACATACGCTTACTCAAGAGCTTAAACGTCCTGAACTGATAGCTGAAATCAATAAAATTTCACACATTGATTAATGTAAAAAAAGAGCATATTGCTCTTTTTTTTGGGGGGGTTATTCAAAGTGAAGTTGATATTCATCTGTAGTTATTTTTATCTTTAGACTTTTATATTTTCGTTTGGTAGCACTAAGAGCTGAATTGGTGACTTCTGCATGAAATTTGGGATCATTCATCAGATCGTGAAATAGTTTATATCCAATCAATAACTTACTTGATTTTTTATTTGCTTTTAAATCATTTTCAATTAATTGATCTAATTCTTTTACAGAAAAACTATGCATCTTAACCTCACTAGTATGTTTCTGAGGGAGAACCATACAGGTTTGATAATAGGAACTAAAGACATTATTTGGCTTCTGCTATATGGAATATTACTGTAAAAGTAATAGGTTAAAATTATATCACGTTTAGATTTTCTAAAATTAACATAATACGCGTTATACGAAATGCTTTATAATTATCCTTAGAAATCAATGCTGTAGTTTCTAGTTGATAGCCCAATCACACCCGATTGGGCTTTTTTTATGATTTTTCACGTTCCACGCCTATTATTTGATCAATGTTTCACAACTTTGTTCATATCAGTTAAACAATCGTGGTTAATCATAGGGTCTAAAAAAACGGCTCCAAAAGCCTCTTTTTTCCGGTTCCTGTTCAATGTGCTCCGGTACTGGAATCCGCTTATTTTCAGGCTGCTCTGGAGTAGTCAATCCGTCATGTTTCGGCTCTGGTTCGGACCGAGGATCTGTTGCTATATCCTGTTCAGGTTTCTGATCGGTAAACGTAGTCATATTGGCTTTAGGAGCCTCCAATAGACGTTGCATCGTTTCAATCTGATTTTGATAAAACGATTCTCTATCTTTGGCATCATCGAGCTGATTTTTCAGTATGTCTATCTGCTGTCTAAGCAGTAAAACTTCTGCCGAATTTTGACTGTCCACTTTTACAGGTTCTTTTACATCCTGTTTTCTAATAGGTTCACCAAATACTCGAATAGCTTCAGCTAAATCAATCTTATTATCAGAGTTTTTACTTAAAATTCCTTTATTTATATGATTGTAAATTGTTTGTCTATTGATGTTGTAAAGCTTAGATAATTCAAGGACTGAAAGACTTTTCATTGTGTAAAACTATGCCTAATCTTGTCAAAAGTTGATGTCTATTAGACTGTCTAATAGACAAATGATCAAGTCTATAATTTAGGCAGCTTTAAACCCAACTTTTTGAAGGTAAGGATGCAACTCTTCAAATTTAGTGGGGTCTTGAAGCATTTCAGCAATGCGTATGGCAAATTGCTGATAGCTTTCTGTTCCCTGAGAGTATTTACTCATTTCAGGCAATTCCGAAAGCTTGTTAGCAAATAGGTGACGTTGAGCATCTGTCATTTTTGAGAAAGCATCTAATGTATTTGGATCTCTCTTACTTTCATTATGAGGATTAGGTACTTTTTTATACTTAAAACTGAATGAAAAACCCGAAATAGAGCGACCTTTTTTATGCTGTTGATATTTAGCGGAGATGTCCGTAGATTTGTTTACTTGTTCTAATGCAAATTCTAAAACATAGGTCTTAAAGTTACTCATAGTTTTATATTGATGTTCTTCAACGCCAAGCTGCTGGCGAAAAATACTTAAATTAAAAACAGGGGTTTTACCCGTGGATCGCCATTGAATGAGTAATTCGTACAGTCGAATAGCATAAGCGCTAGTTAGTTTTGATACTTGCTGTAAATCATATTTGGTGAAATTCTCTTCAAGTCGTGTAATTAGTGGGACAATTTCTTGAGTGAAACGTAAATAAATGATTCCAGATTTTTTTTCATATCCAATTTTATCAACCCAGCGGCAATGAAAGCTTCGATCTTTTCTGGTTTTAGGATTGATATCATGATACGTAACATAACGTTCAAATAAGCTTTTAGATGCATCTCTCAGCACTGTATATGCAGTATGCTTTTCTACGTTAAAAGTATTGATATAGCTACTAGCATGAATTTGTAACAAACTATTTTCTGTGATCCCGTGTCCTGTTTCTCTTGCTTCAGCGATTGCTAAAAGAATGAGGCGCTGTTCGACTATGTCTAATGTATAGCTCGCTTGGACAAGAGCATTATCTTTTACGACTTCTTTTTTCATTTCTAATAATTAACTTAAAACTAGCTTATAGAATAAACTATTTAAATCGTCTGTTCAACACACACAATTACTTTGGTAAAAAGTGGCATATATTATTGATTTAAAATGCTTTATCTAGGTCGACAAACCTATTCATACAGTAAATACAGCAAATACAGTAAATACAGCAAATACAGCAGGATTAACTCATGTAATTGGTAGACATAATTGCAAAGTATCAGGAAATCTATAAACCTATTCATATGATCTATAAACCTATTCATATGGATCTATAAACCTATTCATATAGGTCTGCAAACCTATTCATATGGATCTATAAACCTATTTATATCTGATCTAGAAGCCACTAGAATCAAGGCTTATGGGGTACTTAAAAACATTAAAAACATTAAAAATAATTAAAAGCCCTGGCAAAGAAAAATTGCCCTTGGTTTTCGCTACGCTCAAACTCTATTGAATCTCGCTTACGCTCGATTCGAGGGGCAATTTTTTAGCTCATACCTTTATGACTTTGAGAAAAAGCAAGATCAAAAGCAACTCGGAATTCGCTTCGCTCATAAAGCTTTTTTACTCGCTACGCTCGATCTAGGCGCCATTTTCAGCATTTGATCTAGGTTCTTTTAGGCTTCACAGCCTAAAAAAACGGTTTTTCGAGGAGTCTAGGCGCGAATTTTAGGGGTTCGCTCGTAGACACTCGCTCTTTTGATACCTATTAGGTATCAAAAGCATAAAAGGCGATGGGTTATTGTTATGGTTCTAGAAAGCCATCATTTGCGTTTTAAGCGATGATTTGATTTAAGACCAGGGTTTCCCTATGGTTTAAGTCTAAATTGCGCTGAAATGAGCATTTATTGCTATTCACGTACCTTTTTTAGCAACACCTTATGGAATTCTTGCTGCTGGATGTTGTAGGTTGGGAGTTTCTCTAGTGCAAGAAAGAAGAGCTTTTGGGCCTCTTTGTGGTCTTGTGTCATTGCGAAGGCTTCTTTGTAAAGCACACTGTTCAGTATTTTTACGCTCGAAAGCAAACTGCTCTTAATTCTATTTTCCACTTTTTTTAAATTATTTGGATCAATCTCTACTTGGTAGCTTTTCCAAATTGATAAGACTATGCCCCCAAGTGCGTATTTGAGTTGATTTTCAGCATTCCGCTTCTTTTGGGCTTCCGTCTGTTTTTTATTGGTTTTATTCAAAATATCGCGTTTATGTTCATTCTCTAAACGGATCCTGTTTTCTAGAGCTGCTTTTTCTATTTTTTGGTAAGACTCTAGTGCTCGATCTAAGCGAAAGAATGTGTCCTGGTCTTGCTCTTGTTCAAGTAGTTGCAAAATTTCTATTTCATTTGCCAATAGTTGCTGTTGGTTTCTTTGTTTAATTTGGATTTGAGTGATCATCGCCTGTCTTTGTTGAAACTGAATTTTTTCACGGTGAACTATTTTTAAAAGGCTGAGGTCTTTTTCGTCTAATTCTGAAAATTCTTTGCTGTGAAGAAGTGCGGTTGCCAGCTTCTGATTTTTCTTTAGATAGGGTAAATCCGCGAGAAATTTTTCTAATTCTACGAGGTCAGTTGTTGTGAGTATTTTTGCTGGTCTTCCGCGTGTGGCCATCAAATGCTCCGTTCGAAAATAGGTGTAATTCTGATGTTTCAGTCTAGCATATGCCATCACGGGAAAAGATTTAAATAAATGTGAGAACATTTATTTAAATCTTTAAGCTCGTTTCCGTGTTTCTAATTCAATATAATTACTGACGCAATTATATCGAATTAGAAACACTTCTCCTCGTGCTCCGCAGGCCATTAGAGACGTAAGTTATTGATTTGTATCTATCAGAGTACTGTTGCTGCATTTTTGACATTTGTTTCTGCAATAGCGATCTGCCGTTACAACATCAAAAAAGTGTCGTTACAACATCAAAAATGTGTGTTGCTGCAAAAAAAGTGTCGTTACAACATCAAAAATAACGTGAGGGCTAGACGCAAATATGTTCTTCTGTAATCTTAAACACACTGCAAAAGAAGCGATCAAAACCCGCTCTGGAAAAGTGAAGAATGCACCGACGGCAAAAAGCCGGTTTCATTACATCACTCGAACGTTGCACTTCAAAAAATATAAAGAAAACACATCCGAGCGAATCGAGTTCGTGAAGTCGGGGAATATGCCGAATTTTGCGGAAGGGAAACCGGCTGAGTTTTGGAGAGCAGCCGATATTTATGAACGCAGTAATGGACGAACTTGTTCAAGCTTGGTGGTGGCACTGCCAAAGGAGTTGACTGTGGCGCAGCGGATCGAGCTGGCCGAGGCATTTATTGCGGAGTTCGCTGATCGTTATCGTTACCCTTTTACCTGTGCCATTCATAATCATGCAGGTGCTTTGGCTGGTCAAGAGCAGCCGCATTTGCACTTTATGTACAGTGAACGGCATGTCGACGGCATTGAACGTACGGCTGAACAGTTTTTTAAGCGCTATAACGCGCAGGATCCACAAAAAGGCGGGGCTCAGAAGCTCACGGCAGATGTGTTGGGGATGGGCAAAGCGCAGTTGCAGTTATACCGAAAAAAAACGGAAGAGCTGATTAATGACAGTCTAGAGCGCTACGCGCCAACAAAAAAGGTTGAAATTCGTGGTATTCAAGTTGAGGTGCCTAGTTTTGTGAGTTGTTTGTCGAATAAGGATTACAATAAAAAGTACGGTACTCAGCTAAAAGACGCACCGATTATGAATAAGGAGGTGCGTTTTGCTGAAGAGAATGAACCCGAACTTTTTGCGAAAAAGTTGGAAATGACGGCTGAAATTAACCGAATCCGTGCTGAAAATTATTATGAGTTATATAAACCGCAGTATGAGCAAGCACTGAAGAAACAGAGCCAGCTCGTGCGAGAAAAAAAACAGGAAGAAGAAAAAAAACTTCAACAGAATCAAGATTCATCCAAGGGTTATGATCGCGGCCCTGGTTTCGGGTGATTTTATATAAAAATTTTAGGATTGTGGAACAGACCGTATAAATTGCTGCTGAATATCTGAAAAATTTGCGTCTGGGTATTCTGCTAAATAATGTTCAGTCCAAAATAAAACAGCCTCATGCCCATCAAAACAGGGATTCACATCCAAATAAAAAGCCAAACGGGCACTACGTTGAATATAAAGCTCCTGGATTAACTGTAATCCTAGTTTTTTTGCTTTTGCTGAGATAAATAGTTGAGGTTGAGTGAAGTAATTCATAAAAAATTCCAATACTGAGCATAGGCTTGATATAGATAATTAAACACATAAAAATATGTGTTGTAAACATATTTTTATGTGTTTTTTAGCATTTTATGTAAAAAATAGCCTATGTTATACTTGCACTTTATCATTTGCTAAATTTGAACCTCATGCCTTACGAAGAATTCCATAGACTTATCGGTAAAGCAGGTCTTTCAATTAAAGAATTTGCTGAACTACTTGGAATGAGACCTAACTCGATTACGAATTATAATAAAGTTGGATTTGTACCCTCTCATTTGGCTGTGATTGTATCGCTCATATCAACGATGAAGGATGAAGGTTTTGATTTTTATCCGATCTTAGAAAAAGTACAGGCGTATGAGAAAGCACGTATAGAAAGTCAGTCTAAATAGAAAAGACTAAGCTGGATTCTTTGGACTATTGTTGATCAGAGAGTACTACAATCAAATGGGAGCTTATAGCCCCCATTTTTGCATTCGTATAAGAGATTTTATGTTAAATAGCCCCTCAATTAGGGGCTCTATTTTTTAAATAAGTTCTAATTCAAAGTTTTTTTGCGGAGTCGGTTGTTTAACAGTTTTTAGTGCCAAACTAATCTGTTCTGCAATTTTTGTAACCACTGGAACTACGACAGAATTACCCATTTGACGGTACATTTGAGTTCTTGATACAGGAATAACAAAATCTTTAGGAAAACCCATAATAGCTTTGCATTCATTCGTTGTTAAAAGACGGATACCTGTTTCTCCATCCTTAACAAAAGTACCTGTTAATCGTTGAATTTTATGATAAGTAGAAACTAATGTTTTAACTGCCCCAGTCGTATTTTTGTCAATTAAAGACGGTTTACCATCATCTTTTTTAAAGAGATAACTTTTTTGTAAATGCTCTGAAATGCTATATCCAGTTACATCGCTTTCTAAAACTTCACCGATATCTTTAGAGGTCATCGGAGGTTTGGGAAACTCAAAGTGAATACTTTGATTTAGGAAAGCGACTAAGTAAAAACGTTTACGTTTTTGTGGGATACCAAAATGACTAGCGTCTAGTACCGTATGATGAACTTTGTAGCCCATATCTTCTAGTGTTTCAATGATGACTTTTAATGTATTTCCATCATCATGGTTAATGAGACCTGGAACATTTTCTAGAAATAAAACAGGGGTTTTTTTTGTTTCAATAATACGAACAATTTCATGGAACATTGTTCCTTGAGTTGGATGTTCAAAGCCTTCTCTTTTACCAATATGGCTAAATGGCTGACAAGGAAAGCCTGCACATAAAATGTCATGCTGCGGAATAGTTGTAGCCTCAACTTTTGTAATATCTCCAAAAGGGACTACACCAAAATTTGTATAATATGTAAATTTCGCAAAGGGATCTATTTCAGAAGAAAAAACACATTTTCCGCCATTTACTTCAAATGACTGCCTTATTCCCCCGATACCTGCGAATAAATCAATAAACTTGAAATCACCACTATGAGCATGTTTTCTTTCTTCAATATGAGTGATTTCAGCTAATTTTTCAGCATTTTTACTGATTTGATTCTGATTATAATTATCAAATATCTGTTTTTGGGATGTTTTTTGAACTATCAATTCGTCAAAGTTAATTTTATCTTTGAGCCTTTCTTGGAGAAAAGAGTAATAGGCTGGGTGCATTTCAGTTTTACCTGATTCCCATTGTTGCCATGTTTTATCACTAACTTCAATAATTTCAGAAACTTGCTTTTGGGTTAGATCTAATTTACTGCGAATCAATTTCAATATTTCAGGTTTCATTTACGGTCAAAATCTATAATTTTCTTAATTATCCGTAATAAGCACTATAAGTCAATATTTCTTTATCCTAGTTGTACGAAAAATATCTAAAGCATTGATAGAGATAAAGAATGCGTACAGAGCTATTAAGTAAACTATATGATGATTTTGGGATAGATCAATTACCTCATACCCAACATGGGATAACGTCTGATCGACTTGGGAAGCTATATGAAAAGTATATTTTGGATATTTTTAAAGATATTGAGTCTTTAAAAAAATATAGCACTGATGTTTTTCCTCAAGAGAAAGATATATCTAGTAAGTTGCTAAACGCATTAAATTTTGATTTATCTGAAATTTTAAATGTGAGTAGTAGCGATGCTGACTTAGGTCGTACCATCGCTGGAGGTAGTCCAAAAACTGATGCTACGATTACTTTTACTTTTAATGATCAGTCATCTAGGCTTGTCCCCTTAAACATTAAGCATTCGAGTAAGAAGAAAGTATCTATTGCTGAATATGATGTGGAAACAATATGTAGAGGTGTTGGTATTCCTGATGGTGAGTTAAAAGAGTTAATTAGAAAACATCAAAATGATCAAAGTGCTAAGTTCTTTAGTCCTTTGCAAAAGCAACGCTTAACAGCACTATTAGAGCCATATAGGGAGCAGTTTATTCGTTGGTGCGTTACACTGAATGCTGAAAAAAGTGAAGGTAATATTTTACATCCTGACTTATTGATTCGATTCAAAGTGATTGGCCGTGAGTATGTCGATGTAACAATCAAAAATATTGATGATTA
>OGVW01000067.1_pt1 | contig 10985 bp, 9 predicted proteins | sample 1575821 | NCBI WGS metagenome assembly OGVW01 (sample SAMN07581525, study PRJEB24739) | freshwater metagenome | place: Singapore | collected 2015-01
GTTTCCCAGTCACGATATGTGAAGCGGTATCTTTTTGAAATCCTCAAGGAGAGGTTCCCTAGGAATGAGGAAATTATTGAGCGGGTGTCCTCTGCGTTGTAAGTGTATTGCTGTTTGCCGGTTTGATTTTTTCCCTTTTACCTTAACACAATCGGGGAAACGATTTGAACAGGCGAGCATGAAAGTGCTGGAGGATAGTAACAATCTAACGCCTTCACAAGCTGTACTTCAGTTACAAAAAAGCGATAAAAAAATTACCAATGGATTCTTTAATCCTGGCTTTTCTGCCAATAAATGGTGGATATCAACAGCGTCTCCGGCTAAACCGGGATATTTTCTACAGATTGCCAACCCGCATATCAACGAAATCAGAATTTATACGATTAAAAACAAGCAACCCCTGCTTGCCTATGAATCCGGAGATTATTTTCCCTTCAGGAAAAGATTTTTAGATGACCCGGATTATTGGTTTCCCATTCCTTTCAATACAGAAGGGTTGCTGATTGAAGTGGATAAAAGAGGAGAGTCTTTAGAAGTGCCGATGAGGGTGATTACGCAAAAGGAAATGATCAATTATCTCTCCGATCAGAAACTGGTATATGGGATTTTTATGGGGTGGATGATTTTTCTTGGTCTGCTGAATCTTTTTTTATGGTCATCCTTAAAAGATAATATCCATCTGTTTTATATTTTATTCATTGGGACAACGGCTTTATGGGTAATAGCCAACTGGGGCCTGAGTTTTCAGTATATCTGGCCGGATACACCGGATTGGGCCAGTAAGGCTAGACCTGTGTTTAGTACCCTTTCTTTTTTATTCATACTCGAATTGGCCAGCAGGTATTTTTCTCCAGATGAAGGAAAACCATTGTATAAAGGATTCACAAGGGTGTTGCAATCTCTCCTGCTTGTTCTACTGGTGATTTTTGTTCTTGGCAATATTGCATTAGCCAATCAGCTGATTCGGACAGTAACGCTGAGTATTGCCAATATTCTCTGGTTCCTTTCTATATTGGTTGTTTTATTTTTTATTGCAAAGAGTTATAAAAAAACGAAAACTATTGCCTTATTTTTTCTCTTTGCCTTTTTGTCACAGGCGGTTTTTGGAATCATCATCATTTTTGCCCAATACAGTGTAGAAGCAGACTGGGTATTTTTTATTAATCGATATGGTTCTGCAATCGGCATACTGGCCAATAGTACCATTCTTTCATTTGGATTGACTCAGCGTTATAACTACTATAAACAAGAAAGGGAAAAGGCAGAACAGGAACTGGTTAATGAGAGAAATCAACAGGCAGACCGAATGATACAGGCACAAGAAGAAGAGAGATCAAGGCTCGCCAGAGAACTGCACGATGGACTGGGTGGATTATTGGGAAGCATACGAATTGGCGCATTTAATAAATTGAAAAATGATCCGGTAAATCAGGAATGGCTGGACGCTCAATTATCAGAATCAATTGAGGATTTGAGAAATATAGCACACGATTTGATGCCGGTGAGTTTGCCTGAAAAGGGGCTGGTATATATTTTGGAAAAAACGGTTGCCCGCTGGAATGCAGCCAACCAATTTACAACGCACCTGGATTGCAGCATCAATAAGCGTTATCCCTTACCCGTTGAGGCTGGATTGTATAGAATTGTTTCTGAATTGATTTACAATGTAAAGAAACACGCACAGGCTTCAGAAGTTTATATATCCATCTGGGAAGAAAAAAACAACGACACAATTACCCTATTGGTAGAGGACAATGGCATTGGCTTTTCTCCTGATATATCCGGGGGAATCGGATTAAAGAATATCCGATATCGTGTGGATTATTTAGGTGGAAAAGTTTCTATTGATTCAAACTCAAATGGAACTAGTATTGTAATTGAAATATCCGGACTGAAAAAAACCGCTAATGCCCAATAGAACCAAAATTGCCATAGCAGACGATCATAAAATTTTTGCTGAGGGAATCCGAAGTGTTCTGAAGGAACAGGAATGGATAAACTGGGTTGGTGAAGCCTTCAATATCAGGGAGGCCATTCAATTATACATAGACAGAAGACCCGATATTTACTTGCTGGATTATCATTTTCCGGATGGAACGGGTTATCAGGTTGCTGAAAAGATTTTGTCACAGTTTCCGGAAGCAAAAATCATCATTCTTAGTATGGAGAATGACCAGGATATTATGTTGGAGTGCAAAGCCCTGGGTGTAAAGGGTTATATCATTAAAAACCTTTCTTCAGATGAATTGATTGAAGCCATTGAGACAGTAATGCACAACCAAACCTGTTTTATGTGGGGTAACGAAGGAGACGCATTGATAAAGGAGGAGGAAGGCGGACTTAGCAAACGAGAAAAGGAAATTGTATCATTAATCAGCAAGGGTTTTACCAGCCAGGAAATTGCCGATGCCATTAATTTGAGTGTTTTGACCATAAATACGCATAGAAGAAATATCTTGCGCAAATTAAATCTGAAAAATACGGCCATGATGGTTCAATATGCCCGTATTAATAAATGGTAAAACACCCTTAATGAGAAAGACTTTATTGTTTACAGCCCTGGCTGCGCTAACTTCATGCACAACCTATAAACAACTTGCTGTTCAGCCCGCTGAATCTATAAAGGAACTAAAGTACTTACACACTTATACCATTCCATTTAATTTACAATTTAAGGAGACCACTGTTGGAGGGTTATCCTCTATTGATTATGATGAGAAATCGGATTTGTATTATCTGGTTTGTGATGACCGATCTGCCATCAACCCCGCAAGGTTTTATGCAGCGAAAATTAGAATAGGACAGCAAAAAATAGACACGGTTATTTTCACTAACCGCTATTTCATGCTTGATCAAAATGGGAAAACTTATCCGGGTATAAAAGAAAATGCTTTCAGGGTTCCTGATCCGGAAGGCATGCGTTTTATTCCGGCTGGTCGTAATCTGGTTTGGTCAAGTGAAGGGGAAAGGTCTTTCAGAGCAAAAGACACGATATTGAATAACCCGTCTATTTACCTGATCAATAAGGCGGGTATGTGGAAAGACAGTTTCAGGCTGCCACCTAATTTATTCATGTCTGCACAGGAAAAGGGACCCAGACAAAACGGGGTTTTGGAAGGAATGAGTTTTTCCCATGATTTCAGGTATCTCATGACTAATGTGGAAGAGCCCTTATATGAAGATGGGCCAAGAGCAGCGCCAGAGCGCAATCAGGCGATGATTCGTTTTTTTGAATTTGAAACGAAAACCAAAAAAGCAACGAGACAATTTGCGTACGAACTGGAACCGGTTGCGCATTTGCCCAACCCGGCGAATGCATATTATATCAATGGTGTTCCTGAATTTTTGTACATCGGTAACGATCAGTTAATTGTATTGGAAAGATCTTATTCTACCGGAAGAATTCCCTGCACCATCCGGATTTTTTTAGCAGATTACCGTAATGCAACAGATGTAACATCTCTGGAATCTTTAAAAAACAGGCAGACATACGAACCCATGAAGAAAACCTTATTGCTGAACATGGACCAATTGGGAATTTTTACAGACAATATTGAAGGAATTACCCTGGGCCCCATTCTCCCCAATGGGAATAGAAGCGTAATCCTGGTTTCTGATAATAATTTCAGCCCAACGCAGCAATCTCAGTTTATGTTATTAGAATTGATTACCGATAAAAAAACGGATAAATAATGAGTAAGCGCTCATTGATATTAAACGTAAATCTATTCATATTTTTTTTGCTTGCTGCTAGTTTCATTGCATGCAAATCCCCGGAAAAGACCGGGCTGCCACATGTCATTATTGAAACGGGATATGGAGAGATTGAAATTGAATTGTATACAGATAAAGCACCCTTAACGGCAAATGCATTCCTTCGTTATATTGATTCGGGCTATTACGATCAGTCCAATTTTTATCGGGTATTGAATATGTATAATCAACCTTCCAATGCACCGAAGGCTTTTTTAATTCAGGGAGGAATCTGGAAATCGAACAATGAATTGGCGCAAAGCCTTCCGGGTATTCCACACGAAAGCACAAAACAAACAGGTATATTACACAAAGAAGGAACCATTTCCATGGCAAGAAACGAACCGGGGTCTGCCGGTCCTGAATTTTTTATTATGGTGGAAGACGAAACAGGCTTTGACTTTGGGGGAGAAAATATGGAAGATGGTCTGGGCTTTGCCGCTTTTGGTTCCGTAGTGAAGGGAATGCCGATTGTAAGGAAAATACACAACCTGAAAGAAGCAAATCAATACCTGCAACCGCCGGTTTATATACACACGATCAGAAGAAAGTAGCCCCCTTCTGAATCAAGAATGAAATAAAACAAAACTTATCGTTGTTCTGGCTGGTATTCATATACCACTTCGTAAGCCTGCTTTTTTAAAGAAGGAATTCCCTGACCAATTTTTAAATCCTTCCATTGTGGAGTGGGTTCACAAACCCAGTATGGATTTCCCTTGTACATAATGGGATTCCCCTGGGCGTCATCAAACTGAATGGCTACGGTTACGTGCTGTGGGTAAGAAAGTACAATCATCGGAAGATTATATATTTCTTTTACCAGGTAAAAGAAAAACGCAGCCCGGTCTTCGCAGTCACTGTAATCTGAGTACAAAGTTTGCTCAGGCGAGAAACGCATGTCTTTCCCGTATATCGTTGCATCGTTTTCAAATGCGAATGAGGACCTGGTTAAGTGCATCAGGTAATCCACCCCTTTTTTCTGATCCATTTTGCCTACCACTTCTTTTAATGCCGGGATTAATGACTGATAAGTGGTGTTGCTTAATGGTGCAGTAAACTGCATAGCGTATTCAACGGAAGGATAGTTGTTGAATAATTTATTGATGGACTTGTTCACTTTTACCTTAAACTCATAATTCCGTTGACCGTATGCAAACTGGATAGGTTTTACTTCATAGCGGTCAAGATGAAAGTCGGGCATCCGCTTGATTTTATAAGAGAAGGCTTTTGCCTCCAGGCATCTCCCAATCAACTGAATGTTTTGGAAAGGACCTGCTTTAAAATCAATTTTGCTTCCGTAATCGTGATAGTTCAAACAAACAAACTGTTCTCCGTTTAATTGCATAGAGGGAATATCATAGACGCTTTCGTTGGTCTGAACATACATGAGCAATGTGTCATTCCTTAAACGGGTAATGGCATTGTAACCCGTATGATTCAGTAAAAACCATTTGTATAAAGTATAGCGATGGTAATTGTCTTTTTTAGGACTGATGGCTTCAGCGGTGGTTCTGATCAACTGATAAAACAACCAGTCATCCAATTGCTTTTCCTGTTTATACGCCTGCAGGTTGTTTACAGGTTGCTGATAAGGCAACAATGAAAGGGCTGTATAGAAATCCTCAATAGAAGAATGGCTGATGGGTGTAGTTAACGGAACTTCCAGCTGATGTATAACAGGGGTATGCACGGTATCCCCATAGAAATCCACAAACGCAGACTCAACAGAAATAGATTGTTGCCGAGCCCGGGCAGGTTGTCCCCAAAGACAGACCCCAATGATTAATATGGTCCAGATACCTCTTTTCACTGATAGTGGATTCTTTTAAAGTTACAAAAAGGTAACAATTAATTAATATTAAGTTTTTTCAAAGCCTTGTTAAAAAGCAGTAAACTCCCCTTTTTGCGCTATTTACGGTTAAATTTGCCCATCATTAAGCCATGCCATTTCAATTACACACGAATTATCAGCCAGCAGGAGACCAGCCCAAAGCCATTGAAGCCCTGGTTCGTGGGGTAAATGAAGGCGAGCAATACCAAACTTTGCTGGGCGTTACCGGAAGCGGTAAAACTTTTACCATTGCTAACCTGATTCAGCAGGTGCAGCGACCTACCCTGGTTTTAACGCATAACAAGACCCTGGTAGCCCAATTATACGGAGAGTTCAAACAGTTTTTTCCCGAGAATGCGGTTGGGTATTTTGTGAGTTATTACGATTATTATCAGCCGGAAGCCTATATGCCGGTAACCGGAACCTATATTGAGAAAGACCTCAGCATCAACGAGGAACTCGATAAATTAAGGCTTCAGGCTACCACTCAATTGTTAAGCGGCAGAAGGGATATTATTGTCGTAGCCAGCGTTAGCTGTATCTATGGTATGGGTAATCCTACCGAATATGAAAATGGAATTATCCGAATTCAAAAAGGACAGGTATTGTCGAGACAGGGATTTTTACATTCACTGGTTAACTCTTTATACAATCGTTCGCAGGGCGATTTTACCCGCGGAACCTTCAGGGTAAAGGGAGACACGGTAGACATTAATCTGCCCTATGCAGATTTTGGTTACCGCATTACTTTTTTCGGAGACGAAATTGAAGAGATAGAAAGCATTGATACGGCTACGAACAAACGCATTGGCCTCATGGATGCGGCTGCCATCTTCCCCGCAAACCTTTACCTGGCTCCTAAAGACATGATTACGCAAGTCATGCATGAGATTCAGGATGAAATGATGTTGCAGGTAGAATATTTTAAATCGGTTGGCAAGTTTATTGAGGCATCGCGGTTAAAAGAAAGAGTGGAATACGATCTGGAAATGATCAGAGAGCTGGGCTATTGCAATGGCATTGAAAACTACTCAAGGTTTTTCGACAGAAGAAAACCCGGCACACGTCCTTTCTGTTTGCTCGATTATTTTCCCAAAGATTTTTTATGTGTGATTGATGAGAGCCACCAAACCATTCCGCAAGTTGCAGGTATGTATGGAGGTGACAGAAGCCGTAAACTGGTCCTGGTAGATTATGGTTTCCGATTACCCAGTGCCATGGATAACCGGCCACTCAACTTTCATGAGTTTGAGAGCCTCACGGGTCAGACCATTTTTGTGAGTGCAACCCCGGGTGAATACGAACTGGAAAAAACAGGGGGCGTAGTGATAGAACAGGTAGTTCGTCCTACCGGCTTATTAGATCCCCCGATTGAAATCAGACCCAGCACGAATCAGATTGATGACTTACTCGATGCCATTGATGATCGGGTTAAAAAAGGCGATCGTGTGTTGGTAACCACGCTTACCAAAAGAATGGCGGAGGAAATGGATAAATACCTGGGAAGAATCAATATTAAATCAAAATATATTCACTCGGATGTTGATACATTGGAACGCGTAGAAATCTTACGTGACCTGCGTTTGGGCGTAATTGATGTATTGGTGGGTGTGAATTTATTAAGGGAGGGATTAGACCTGCCGGAAGTGTCGCTGGTGGCCATCCTGGACGCAGACAAAGAAGGGTTTCTGCGCAATGAACGCTCCTTAACGCAAACAGCCGGTCGTGCTGCAAGAAATGTAAACGGTCTGGTGATTTTTTATGCCGATAAAATGACCGAGAGCATGCAACGCACGATTGATGAAACCAATCGCAGAAGAGCCAAGCAAATTGCCTATAACCAGGAACACAATATCATTCCAACTACCGTAACCAAGAGCAAGGAACAGGTTTTTGCCCAGACTTCTGTGCTGGATATCAAGGGCTATGATCCATCCAATCCTTATGCAGTGCAGGACAGCGAACCATTGGTGGTGCATGCAGCAGAAGAGCAGGAAACGTTTAGTACCATACCACAGGTTGAGAATGCAATTAAAAAAGTGAAGAAAGAAATGGAGAAAGCAGCCCGCGATTTAGACTTTATTGAAGCAGCAAGATTAAGAGATGAAATGTTCAACCTGCAAAAAAAGCTGGAAGCCATGAAATAATTCTTCCTCCGCAGAATTCATTAAATTTAAGCAAGCATATTTTTGATTCATGAAAAAACTGGTACTCCTTCTCCTTACGATTATACCTTTTGTAATGCAGGCACAAGCGCCTTATTATGCAGAACGATTCAGGCCTCAGTACCATTTTTCTTCTCAGAAAAACTGGATTAATGATCCCAATGGATTGATTTATCACAATGGTGAATACCATTTATTTTATCAGCACAATCCTTTTGGAAACAACTGGGGTTTTATGAGTTGGGGACATGCAGTAAGCAAAGACTTGGTTAAGTGGACGCCACTTCCGCTGGCGCTAAGAGTTGAGGGAGGTAAAATGGCTTTTTCTGGTTCGGTTGTTTACGATGTCAAAAATACCAGCGCACTAAGCAATAATAAAGAGAACCCTCCATTGGTAGCGGTGTTTACGGCACACGACAGTCTCAATCAATCCCAGCACCTAGCTTATAGTATTGACAATGGAAGATCTTGGAGCAGGTATTCCGGTAATCCTGTTCTCGATTTAAATATGACAGATTTCAGAGATCCCAATGTTTTCTGGCATGATAAATCTAAGCAGTGGGTAATGGTAGTGGCCATGCCCAATGAAAAAATGATTTCTTTTTACACCTCTTTTAGTTTAAAGCAGTGGACCTATCAGGGCGACTTCGGTCCCATTGGGGATACATCGGGCGTTTGGGAATGCCCTGATTTAATTCAGGTACCGGTGGTTGGTGAACCCGACAAAAAGAAATGGGTTTTACTGGTATCTCAGAATTCCAGCATGCAATATTTTGTGGGTGAATTTGATGGATACAAATTCTACAACGAAAATCCTTCCAATAAAGTAGTACGTCCCGATTATGGCAGCGATTATTATGCAGCCATTACCTATAAAAACACGCCGGATAAAATTCCTGTTTCGGTGGGCTGGGTAAACAACTGGAATTATGCCAACGAAATTCCCACCAATCCCTGGAAGGGCGCCATGTCTATTCCCAGAAAACTGGCAGTGAAAAAAATGGGATCGGAATGGGTGTTGGTACAGGAACCCATCAAAGCCTTGCGTGCCATGCGTTCTACGGGCCAGGTACTAAATGGCCCGATTGCAGTTAAAAATGGTTATACCCTTCCGTTCCGCAGTAATTGTTTTGAAATGGAAGTAGATCTAAAGCCGGCTGTTACCAGTATTAGTGGGATTAAAATTGCCGTGGGTGGCAATCGTAGTTTTGTAATTGGATACGACGCAACATTAGAACAACTATTTATAGATAGAACCAATACGCCATCTAGCTTCAGCAGACAGTATCCTTATTTCGCTAAAAAGAATGCGTATTTAAAACAGCAGAATGAAAAGGTAAAACTGCATATCTTTTTTGATAAGAGCATTGTAGAAGTGTATGCCAATGATGGTGAAATGGTTTTCACTTCTCAGATATTTCCCGAAGAAAACGATACAGGCATTGAATTTTTCAGCGATGGAAATGTTTCTGTCTTCGAAAATATCTGGTTCTGGCCCATGAGATCCATCTGGAAATAAACACGATCTTTGTACTGTAAAATAATACTATGAGTTTCAGGAATTTTAAGATGGTCAGCTATGTGGTATTTGGCCGCGGAAGTTTTAATCAGTTAGATGAAATTTTAACGCCGCACAGAAAGGGAGACGCCCCCATGGTGTTTTTGGTAGACCATTTTTTCGAAGGCAAAGCTTTATTAAACAGAATTCCTTTAAGAGGAAAAGATAAAATTATACTCGCAGATGTAACCTATGAACCCAAGACTACACAAGTAGATGCATTGGCCCGTTCTTTAAGAGAAGAATTTGGTACCATCAGTGGTGTAATCGGTATTGGGGGCGGATCTACCATGGATCTGGCCAAAGCAGTTTCTTTAATGATGACCAATCCGGGCTCTTCTGCAGATTATCAGGGCTGGGATCTGGTGCAGGTTCCGGGTGTATATAAAGTAGGTATTCCCACTTTGAGTGGAACGGGTGCAGAAGTAAGCAGAACCACCGTATTAACAGGACCAACGCGCAAACTGGGCATGAATTCTGATTTTACTCCTTTCGATCAGATTGTGCTGGATCCTGAATTAACCAAGGATGCGCCGGTGAATCAGCGTTTTTATACAGGTATGGATTGTTATATCCATTGCATTGAAAGTTTAGAAGGCACTTACTTAAATGAGTTCAGTAAAAGCTATGGCGAGAAGGCCTTACAGCTTTGTCAGAAAGTATTTGTAGAAAAAAATCATTGGGATGATGAATCGGATGACCAATTGATGATGGCTTCCTACGCAGGTGGAATGAGCATTGCTTACTCACAGGTGGGTGTAGCGCATGCGGTAAGTTATGGCTTAAGCTATTTACTTGGCACCAAACATGGTATCGGCAATTGCATTGTAATGAATCACCTGGAAGAATACTACCCAGCCGGTGTGAAGGAATTCAAATTAATGGTGGAGAAAAACAATATTGAAATTCCACAGGGAATTTGCAAAGGTCTTACGGATGAGCAATTCGAAACCATGATGAATGTTTCCTTAGGCATGAAACCCTTATGGGAGAATGCTTTGGGCAAGGACTGGGAAAAAATCATGACCCGCGAAAAACTCAGAGCATTGTACGAGAGACTGTAATAAGCCTAATATAAAAACCGCTCGAAGATTTTCTTTATAAAAGTTTAGCTGCTTTGATTAAATCTTCGGGCGTGTCTATTTCTACCCCCATGTATTGGGTCAATACCATTTTTAGCGGAACCCCGTATTCCAAATAACGAAGGCATTCAATTTTTTCAGCTGCTTCCAGTGGCGTCATCGGCCAGTTGGTAAAATTAATCAGTGCTTGTTTTCTGAAAGCGTATACACCAATATGTTCGTAGTAAGGAATGGCAATGCTTTTGTCTCTGGGATAAGGAATAACACTGCGCGAAAAGAACAGCGAATTCATATTTCTATCCACCGCTACTTTTACATAGTTAGGGTCTTCAATAGATGTTTGATCTTTTAGTTCCTGCATCAAAGAAGCTACCTGTACTATTTCATCAGCAAATACTGCAAGTAATTTTTCCAACGGATCTTTTTGAACAAAGGGCTCGTCTCCCTGAACGTTTACAATAATATCTACGTCCATGTCTGCTGCAGCTTCTGCAATCCATGTTGTAAAATCCAAAATCAAGCATTAATTCTCCTTTCTACTATGAAGTCGTTAATCTTTCTCGCTACTTCAAGCGGATACATGATTCTTCCGTCTT
>OGVW01000068.1_pt1 | contig 10965 bp, 9 predicted proteins | sample 1575821 | NCBI WGS metagenome assembly OGVW01 (sample SAMN07581525, study PRJEB24739) | freshwater metagenome | place: Singapore | collected 2015-01
AGCTAAATCGAGTGATGTGACCAAAGACTTTGTTCTGAGAGGAATTCAAAAAACTATTCGCCTAGCAGAACAAGATGGTAATCACAATGCCACTCTGAGAGGCCTTGAACTATTGGCAAGACACCTTGGCATGTTCGTTGAACGCACTGAAATCAGTGGTCCCGACGGTGAAGCCATTAAAATGGAACAGAAAATAAAAGAAGATGTCGAATCTTTCACCAGCTCAATTGCAAGACTCGCACGTCGTAGCGACAGTAAAACCGTGTAAGAAAGGGCATACTTCAGGATACTACTCCAACAGGGCTTGTAAAGAGTGTGTAAGACTGAAGAAAGTTGGATTAAGACAATCTGTTAAAGATTATCAGAAGCGGTATAGAGAAAGAAACAAATCTGCCTATCTGGCGTACATGAAAGAATGGCGAAAAAAACATCCTGAGTCAGCCGCCAAACTGCGTCACGCCAGACGTTGTGCACAAGGTTCTCATACTTACGAAGAATTGCACAATCTCTTAGCTGTATCTACTTCTTGTTCTGGCTGTAGTGAAGATTTTTCCGACACACTTCGTCCTACTTTCGACCATAAAATCTCAATAAAAAATGGTGGCAGCAACAATATTGGTAATATTCAGGTATTATGCGGACCATGTAATTTCTCTAAGGGTGCTATGAACGATGACGAGTGGCGAGCAAAAAAGTGCAGCGCAAGTGCTGGCGGAGCTTCCAGAGGAAGAAAGGATGGCGGAGCTTAACAAGCTCTCATCCGAACAGAAGGCAGCACTAAAATGGCACTGGCCTTTTTGGGCAAGACCTAATCAGCTTCCTCCTGATGGAGATTGGATTACTTGGCTTCTGTTAGCTGGCCGAGGCTTCGGCAAGACACGATGCGGTGCAGAGTGGGTTCGAATGAAAGCTAAGCAGTTTCCGGGTTGTAGAATTGCCCTTGTAGGTGAAACTGCCGCCGACTGCAGAAAAGTTATGGTGGATGGAGAAAGCGGTATTCTTGCCATCTCTCCTCCCGACTTTATGCCTACTTACTACCCTACTAACAGACAGTTGATTTGGCCTAACGGATCCATTGCTGAAACGTACAACGCCACTGAACCCGACCAGCTTCGCGGTCCTCAGCATCACTTTGCGTGGTGTGATGAGATAGCCAAGTGGAAGTACATGCAAGCTACTTGGGATCAGGTGCAGATGGGTCTTCGCTTAGGTGAAAAACCTCAGCAAGTTGTGACAACCACTCCTCGTCCTTTGGAATTGATTAAAAAGATTCTAAACGACAAAGACACTGTTGTTACAAAAGGTAGAACCTACGACAATGCAGGTAATCTTGCTGCTCCGTTTCTTAAGAAAATCACTGAAGAGTACGAAGGTACTCGTCTTGGTAGGCAAGAACTTGAAGCGGAAATTCTTGATGACATTCCCGGAGCACTTTTCCAACGATCAAACATCGACACTAATCGACTCCATGAAGTACCAAGCGATCTTGAGAGGGTCATCGTTGCTGTCGATCCAGCGACTTCAAGCGAAGATGGATCAGACGAGACTGGAATCGTTGTGGTCGCAATGGCTAGAGACGCAGATGGCTACGCACGAGGATACGTCCTTGAAGACGGCTCATTGAAGGGTTCGCCTGAAGAATGGGCACGAAAAGCTGTCAATTTGTACAGAAAATGGTCTGCAGATAAGATTGTAGCTGAGAAAAATCAAGGCGGAGAAATGGTTTCGTCTGTTATCAAAGCTGTAGATCGCAGTATCACGCCTAAGTTAGTACATGCCAGCAGAGGTAAATACATCAGAGCAGAGCCTATTTCTTCGTTGTACGAACAAAACAGGGTTCATCACGTAGGTCGTCACGACAAACTTGAAGATCAGATGTGTACGTTTAGTGTAGACAACATAAGAGGCAACGGAATGGGTTCTCCTGATCGTGTTGACGCTCTTGTTTGGGGTCTTACAGAATTGTTTGATAAACTAACTGGTCGTCGCAGAGCTGAAAAGACTGGAACAACTACTGTTCAAGACAACGTAATTAAGCAGAGGTGGCAAACACCTCATCAATCTAACCCTAATATGTGGATGGCAGGATAACTTTGGCACAAGAACCTAAAACAAAGGAAACAAAGACAGCAAAAGCTGTAGATGTTTTAAATTTTGAAACAACTCCTGTAGCTGCAGACTATGTTCCAGAAGGGTTCGAGTCAAAAGAAGCTTTTCTACAGGACATGCGAGACGAGTACGATCTCGATCTTGGCTTTGACAGAATTAACAGAGAACAGGCAATTGAAGACAAGAAGTTTTCTGCTGGTGAACAGTGGGACCCTGTAGTCCTCGAACACCGAAAAGGTCTTCCTTGTCTTGTTATTAACTCTGTCCCTCAGTTTATTGCCCAGCTTGTAGGTGATTGGAGAGAAAACAAGAGAGCTGTCAAGGTTCTTCCGACCGAAGATGGTGACAAAGACCTTGCTGACGTAAGAGCAGACCTTGTTAGGTCAATCGAAACCCAGTCTCGTGCTGACAGAGTTTACGACAACGCTTTTGAATCTACTGTTCAGTGCGGTGATGGTGCTTTTCGAGTAGCAGTGGAGTACGCCAGAGATGATGTTTTTGATCAAGACATTTTCATTAGACCTATTGACGATGCTCTATCTGTTGTTTGGGACAGACTCTCTGTTGATCCAACTGGACGAGATGCTCGACACTGTTTCGTCGATGACGTAATTCCTCGTAAAGATTTTAAACGTAAATGGCCTGATTCTAGCCCAGATGAGCTTGGTAGACAGCAATATGACTCTCTGCAAGCACAAGGATGGATTGAACAGGAAGGTATCAGAGTTACTGAATACTGGCGTTTGATTGAAAGACAGCGCCTTCTTGCTTTGTTTGAAGATAATTCTATGCGATTTATCGACAACAATCTTGATGAACTAGTTTCTAAGCATGGCGAAGTAGTCAGAACAAGAGTTGCACCTTGCACTTATGCTCAAATGCATCTTGTGACTGGGTTTGACATTCTTTCTGGTCCTTATGAATATAGATTGAATCGTCTTCCAATCATCAGAATGACTGGTAGAATTGTTAACGTAGGCGGTAAGCGCATTCGCTACGGCCTTGTTCGTTTTATGAAGGATTCTGTCAGGCTTCGTAATTTCTGGCGTTCTGTTGCTGCTGAACAGCTTGGGTACGCACCTAAAGCACAGTGGATTGCAACTGAAAGTGCTGTTGAAGGTTATGAAGATGATCTTCGTAAAGCTCACCTAACTCGCGATCCGCTGATCAAGGTTTCAGATGAAGCAGTTATTGGTCAGAATATTCAGAGACTTGATCCTCCTAAGCTTCAAACTGCTTTGCATCAAGAAGCTGAAATCAACGTCCAAGATATGAAAGATGTTACTGGTATTCACGATGCTTCGCTGGGTATCAGATCAAACGAAACGTCTGGCAGAGCTATTAATGCTCGTCAACGTGAAGGCGATATTGCATCTATTACATATTACGATAACGGTAATGCTGCAGTACTTGAGGCTGGTGATGTTATTAACCAGCTTATCAGTCAAATTTATGACGGCACCAGAATTATTCGTGTTATCGGTGAAGACGAAAAGATTAAATTTCTAAAAATTAATGATCCTTCTGATCCTCGGTCGCCTGACCTATCAGTAGGACGTTACGACGTTGCTTTGTCAAGCGGTGCTAACTACACGACTCGCAGAGTTGAGGCAGCACAGGCTATGATGGAAGCTGTCCAAGTATGGCCCCAGCTCTTGCAAGTCGCGGGTGATCTTGTTGCTAAGGCACAGGATTGGCCGGGTGCAGAGGACCTTGCTGGACGTCTCAAGAAGACTATTCCTCAGCAGTTCCTTGATCCGGAAGACCGTGAAGGGCCTGATCCTCAGGTTCAAGAATTGCAATTGCAGATGGCGGCTTTGGTACAAGAAAACCAACAGCTTAAGACTGACAAGGAAATTGAGTTCAAGCAACTTATCATTGATGTTTACAACGCAGAGACTCAGCGCATTCGTGCGTTGTCTGACAATATGGTCGATGATAACAACATTGAGCTTCAAGGAATTAAAACAATTCTTGATGGTGGTTTGAAACTGCATGGAGCATCTTTGGCCGAAAAAGACCAAGAGATACGCCAGCAACAGCCTCAAGTATCAGAGAAGAGCGGAGCATCATAACGCATGACTACCTCTCAAACTTCTCACATTCCGATAGAGCTTATGGAAATCTTGACTCGAATAAACGACAATGTCAATGAAGTTAAGGAAAGACTTGCGCGTCTTGAAGGTCAAGACCACTCAGACAGTATTAGAAGTTTGAGGGACGAGATTGAAAAAGAGCGTAATGAGCGAATCCGTCTTCAGATAGATTTAGCTAATGTTAAGACTAAACTTGCCCCTATTATTGTTGGTGTATCAATGGTAGGTGCAGCATTAGTTGAAGTAGTTATAACAACTTTACATTTAAGATAAATACACTTTTTCGAGAGGGGGTAGGTTACAATCGCTGCTCCTACCCCACTTGTCTCGCAATAAAAGCAGCAACGGTTAAAGGACCGCAACAAACTATATGTTTGAACCTAATGACAATATTCCTGTAGACACTGACGACCTTGATGCTTTTGAGACTTTGTTCCACGAAAGCAAGAAAGAAGAGGTCAAAGAAGTAAAGGAAGAAGTTGTTGAAAACGACAATGTCGAAGATGTCGCTGAACAAGAACCTGTAAAGGAATATGAAGATACTGCTGACGAAGAGACTGACACTCCTCATGAAAGTGACAGTGAACCGGAAGAAAAGGTCGAAGATAAACCTAAGAAGGTTAATCGAGTTCAGGAAAGATTCGATGAACTGACTAAAAACTGGAGAGAAGCCGAGCGACGTGCACAAGCTCTTGAACTCCAGCTTGAAGAACTCAATAAGTCAGTTAACACTGATGCCAATAAACCAACCCCTTCTCAAAACGAGATGGTACTTCCCGATCCGGATGCTAAGAACGAAGATGGTTCTGAAAAGTATCCGCTAGGTGAGTTTGATCCATCCTACATCCGCGACCTCAATCGCGCTATTATTGAGGACGAGATGAGGGTTGTAAGAGAGCAAGAAGCAAAGGCTCAGGCTGAACGTCAAGCACAAGAACAACGTGATGCTGTTCATTCGAAGTGGGTTGAAAAGCTTACCCCGATTTCAGAACAGTATGAAGATTTCTTTGATAAGACAATCGAGCTTGAAACTACGTTTGAAGGACTTGATCCGGGTTACAGCGATTATTTGGTGCAAACCATTAAGACGTTGGAACACGGTCCAGAAGTTCTTTACTACTTCGCCAATAACCTAGAAGAAGCTCAGGCCTTCGTTAAGAAAGGTCCTCTTGAGGCAACGCTAGCCCTTGGTGAAATAAATGCTCTGTTTAAGGGTAACAGTAAAAAAGAAACTAAGGTATCAAGTGCTCCGCCTCCGCCTCAGGTAAACAAGGGCGGTTCTCCTAGAAAGACGGTGACGGCAGATACTGACGATCTTGACGCTTTTGCAGATGTGTTTTTCAAAAAGAAATAAAAACACCTATCTGGTTAAGCGTTTATCTACTTAATCAGAAAAAGGATATAATAACTAAATGCCTACGGTGACTGTAGATCAAGCAAAACTGGTCCTTAATTCGTTTGCTGCGATCTTCCAAAATAATCTCGTTTCCAAGGACCTTGTGACTTGGCGTAAATTTGATGGTGAAATGAACGACCGAAATGGTCTGACTGTTGTTGAACAGGTTTCGCCGGATTACACGACCACGTTCACTACGAACGCTGTTAACGACCTGTCTGCAGGTACGCAGGATACCACGTTTGGTTCCGAGCAGTACAAGCTTACGCAGGTTATTGGTTCCAGCATGGGTTGGTCTGACTTTGTTAAGATTCGTGACATTGGCAATGCTCGTGAGTCTCAGGCTCTTCGCAAGGCTGCTCTTCGTCTTGCCACCGACATTGACGCCTATATTATCGGCTTCGCAGCTAAGGCTTCAAACAACTGGGTAGGTAATACCAACGGTACTAACGCTGTTTCTGCTTTCAGTGACATGGCTTCGGCTGTCACTCGACTGAAGAAGGAAGGTGTTGAAGATGAAGTCCGCGCTGTTCTAGCATATGACGACTGGCAGGCACTCGGTAACACTATTGTTACGAATGCTCCGCTGAACGAAATGGCTGAAGGTACGTACCGCAGTGGTTTCGCAGGTAATGTCGCTGGTATTCCGACTATCTTCACGCAGCAGCTTCAGCCGCTTACGGTTGGTACTCGTGTTGCTTCCGGTACTACGCTTACTAACCAGCCTACGTCGCCTGCTGTTACCTATGCGTCGGTTGCTATTTCGGGTGCTCCGGGTCAGTACAAGACTTCGACGATCAACCTTGATGGTCAGACTGGTTCGGTTACTCTTAAGGACGGTGAAGTGTTCACCATTGCTGGTATCTACGCTTACGATAGCCGTGCTAAGAAGCAGCTCGAACACCTTCAGCAGTTCCGCGTGATTGGTGATTACACTGCCTCGACTGGTGCGTTCTCTAACGTCCGCATCTTCCCGGCAATTATCACGTCTGGCGTCTATCAGACTGTTGTTAACACCAACGCTGGCGGTACGTTCGACAACCTTGCTGTCACGCACATTGGTGCTGCGGGTACGGCCACGATGCCGCGCTTCCTTGCCAATAAGGACGCTGTCGTGGTTAACACTGCCGACCTCATCATGCCTGCTACGGGTACTGCTTCTCGCAAGGCCCTTACGAAGGTTCCGCTGAGCGTTCGCATGTGGCAGGACTCGGTCTTCGCTACTGGTGAACACCGCATCCGCTTTGACGAGGCTCTTGAAGCTAATGTCGCTGCCGATGGTAGAACGAGAGTGTGCCGACTTAACGGTGCATAATTAATATGGTTGGGGCCTCTGCCTTTTGGTACGCCCCAACTTTCTCTTCTATTTATATTGTTAGGACCCCTTCTAAAAATGATTATTAAAGAAAGATATCAGCCCCAGCCTGTAGGGGTCAATGCGACTGTGGCCATCTCTGGTGAATCCATTGGTGGCTTTTTGTGTTTAACAGCAGGTACTGTTACATTGACTTCTAATCAGAATGGTGCAGTCATTACTGCCTTGCCTGTGACAGCAGGTGTTTATGTCCCGCTCCCATTCTATCTTGGTGTAGCTGGTGGTACTTTTACTACGGCAGGTGGCGCTAGCGGTACTCTTGCTGTTTAAGGAGAGTTAATATGGTTGCCTCTATTTTTATGAACCAACCGTTTTTAAGAGGCGGTAGTGGAAGCTCTCCTGCACCTATCCCAGCTAATTATGAAATGATTGGTTTTGGTGACAGCCGGACGGAAAATGGGTTTGCAATCAGCAACACTACGTCGGGTTTGAGCCAGATCACTTCAACAATCTCACACATGGTTTGGTTGGAAATATTGTCTGGTCTCAAGCTGCGTATTAGCACATCCCCAAACTTTGCCATTTCTGCATCTAACACCTACCAAGGCTCAGCACTCCCACGGCAGAACTCTAGTGGCGTGGTGACAACTGGCGACTATTGGCGTTCAAACCATGCCGTCAACTTCTCCGGCAACAAAGGCGCGGAATATTTCGAGACGCACCCCGCTGGCATTGGCGTCTTTCTATACGGCACGAACGACACGGCTGTTTCGGACCCGCAATACCTCACGACTTCGCGCACGAATGTCACAACCATGCTTGACCGCGCTCCGTCCAAGGTCTGGATCATCCTCAACGAACTTCCCAAAGGCATTCAGGACAACGGCACGGTGGGCACTGGCTCGGTGTCTGCGAATTTCAAGTCGTTCTCTGACTGGCTCCTGACGCTGGATTACGCCTCGGGTCATGCCAACGCTCGGGCCAACTGCATTGTTGTCGATACGTTTGCGGCCTTGGTCGATCCGGCAACGGGGACGAACTACAGCAATCTTCGCGGCACGTCTTGGGATGGTTTGCACTATGCACCGGGTGGTGCAAAACTGGCTGCACAAACCGTCATCAATCGCCTGTCTGCAATCTGGCCTTCATGGGGTACTTTGCCTGTTTTGGCGACATTCCCGACTACCAACGGTCTTATATCGCTTGGTGCTGCGCAACCGTTTATTATGTCTAATCCGATATTTACTCCAGGAACGAACGGCACAGTGAGCGGGACATGGGGTAGTGCTCCTTCTGCTGCAAACGTCCCTCAGGGGTGGGTCGTCACAGTCCTTTCAAACGGCTCGGGAATCACTTGCGTTGCAGACAAAACTGAAACCGATGATGAAGGATACCCAGTCCTGAAATTGACGTTATCCGGCACTCTCGGGGCAAATCTATCGTCTCAGGTCCAAGTTTATCAGCTTTTGGGTGGAGCATCTCTTACTTCGGCTTGGACGAATAACTGGTTGACGATTTCAGACAAGTTAAGGGGGGTCGGTAAGTGTAAGGTAGATGCGGGCGCGCAATATCTGTCTGGCGTCGGTCTGGCGCTTATTATGCAGTCGCCTACGGTCAACAAATACCAGACCAGTGCGGCGGCTCGCGGCCCCACGGTTATCAATGCCACAGCTCCGGCCTTTATTGACGCCTATGCGGATAGCGCGTGGAGGCCTTATCAGACACAGCTTATGGACTTCCAAGACCCCGGTAAAGTTGCGTTGGGCCAGAACATCACAGCGCAATCTGACATCAGTCAAATCCAGCTTCGTTGGGAAATCGACTTCCGCAACCTGACAGCATCTACGCAGAATATCAGCGCTGTTATCCGTTTCTCACGTTCAGGGGCAATCAGAGTGTGATATCTAAGTATAATATAAAGGATAAAAAATGACGACTGTTGCTCAAATCATTACAGACGCATATCAACTACCTAATTTGGTAGCTCTATCAGCTATCCCTACTGCTGCCGAACAAGCAAAAGGTCTGAGATACCTGAATAGAATTTTTAACAGTGTTTTTGGTAATGAACTGGGCGACAGTCTGTCTTCTTTCAATCTTGGACAGACTGACCTAGTTTCAACTGAAAATCCTAATTATTTTACTTTACAAGAACCTTATCTTATTGCTGCTAACAGCAAGATTGATGCAAACCTTCAAACAGCTTTGACTGTTTATCTAAACCCAAAACCTCGTGACGGTGAAAGAGTTGCCATTCAAGATGTAGGAAATACTTTTTCTACTTATCCATTGACAATTTCAGCTAACGGTAAACAGATTGAAAATTCTGCATCTGTCATTCTTTCAACCGATGGTACTAATACTGAATGGTTTTATAGAGCTGATCTTGGTAATTGGGTTAAGATAACAAACCTCGAATTGGTTGATAATTTTCCTCTGCCATCTGAATTTGAAGAATACTTTATTACTATGTTGTCTCTTCGTCTTGGTGCGTCGGAAGATTCAGAAATTACGTCTTCAATACAGTATATAATGAAAGATGTGGCTAAAAGATTTAGAGCACGTTATAAACAAGTAATTTCGGTAAACCCTCCGTCAGGGGTGGTTTATTTGACTAGGCATAAATCTCATCCTACAAACGAGTTTAATAATGGTTAATATTCCTCTTGGACTTGGAGATTGGGGTTCTGTAACTCAAGACATCCAACGTCTTAAACTGCACAATATGTATGTAGTAGCAAACCCTTCTTCTCCTGATGAAGTCTCAAGAGTTTCAAGACCAACGCTTACTACATCATTTACTGTTGGTTCTGGTCCTATTTATTCAATGTGGTCACAACCTAATATTCTTAACGGAGACATTCTTGTTATCTCTGGCTCCGAGTTGTACAGAGTTAACGGAATAACAAAATCTTCTACTTTGTTGGGAAATATCCCCGGAACTAGTAGAGTAGATATTGCAGGAACTCAGTTAATCGGTCAGCCTGATATTATTTTTCTAGTAAGAGACGGTGTTCTTTATAACTGTGACGGAACAACTATTAGTGTAGTTTCAGTGCCAGACGGACAACCAGTCTCGTCTATTGCTACTCTTAATGGTTATTTTGTTTTTTCTATTACAAATACTCAGAAATTTTACTGGCTAGAACCCGGAAGCACTGTTGTTGATCCTCTTAACTTTGCTTCTGCTGAACGTATTCCTGATCCAATTATTTCTGTGAATGTAATCTCAGATGAAATATGGTTTCTAGGCTTATCTGGTCCGGAAGTTTGGACACCTACTGGTGATCTAAATACCCCGTTCCAAAGAGTTTCGGGACGTGTATACAAAGAAGGGTGTCATAATAAAGATTCTGTTGTGACTACTGCAATTGACGGCTTGCCTGCTCTTTTGTGGGTTACAGATACTAAAGCAGTAGTTAAAGCTCAAGGCGCTCCTGCTAAAGTAAGTAATGAATCTGTTGAAGAGCTTCTAAAAACTTCAGACAATATCTCTGCTTGGTTGTTTAGATATAATCGACATGATTTTTATGTTATTAGTTCTGAGTTGTTTACTTTAGTATATGATATTACTGCAAATCTGTGGTCAAAATGGGATACGTATTTGTTACCTTACTGGGTAGCTCAATGCGGTATTCAGCTTAGATCAACAGTTTATTCAGGAGACTATACTTCTAACAAAATCTTTGAATTTGAAGAAGGTGTTGGAGATGATGATCTACCTGTTATCAGGGAAGTTTCAGGTTTTATAGGAGCAGGTAATAAACCAATCAAGATTGCAGAAGTTATTGCTTATGTCAACTCTGGATGGTCGCCTTCTTACGATATTAACCCTACGCTAGAACTAAGATGGTCTGATGATATGGGTGCAACTTGGTCAGACTATGTTCCAGCAAGTATTGGCGAGCGAGGCGATTACCTCAGATCAGTTTCTTATAGAAATCTTGGACTTCTTAGAGGTGCTGGTAGAATTTTTGAATTCAGAATAAGTGATTTAGTTAGATTTAGAATTGATTTTTGTACTTTAAATCAAAAACAAGAGTAACATT
>OGVW01000069.1_pt1 | contig 10858 bp, 11 predicted proteins | sample 1575821 | NCBI WGS metagenome assembly OGVW01 (sample SAMN07581525, study PRJEB24739) | freshwater metagenome | place: Singapore | collected 2015-01
GTTTCCCAGTCACGATAAGAAAGGGCGACCACAATGAGTATTATTTTACAACCAAATAGTTTGAAGAGGTGGTCGCAACCTCAAGGGCCGGTTGAGATTGATTGGTCAAATCCGATTGCGCGCAACCTAAGCATTAGCGTGCCCCTTGGTGGCGATACACGCAACATCGTTCCAGGGGTCTCACCACAAACCGCGTCCAGTGGTCACAAAATCGCGGTGAGTTCGATTGGCCGGGTCAGTGAATTTACCGGCACGACCAACGGGATCGTCCACACGTTTACCGCTCCTTCCTCCCCGATTACCATCAGCGCGTGGATTTTTGCATCTGGTGTCGGCGGCGGGGCGGTGTGTGCATTGACGGGTCCGTCTGGGGGGGACAACTGGTGGACCCACACCCTGGAAGTGTCGGCCACGCAAATTTTTAGCAACACGGCGGCGGGCGGCGGGACCGACGCATCAATCAACTACGCCCTGCCCGCTGTAGGTAGGTGGTATCACGCCGCGCTTGTTGTCGCCAGCGCAACCGATCGTCGCTTGTATGTCAACGGGGTGTTGGTCGGCACGTCTACGGCCAGTCGATCTTTCCCGGCGTTTGCTGAGGCGCGGATAGGGTCAATTGGCGGCAACTGGGGAGGCGCATCCAAGCTGGTCGGGCTGGCGGCTAACGTTAACATTTGGCGACGAGCATTAAGTCAGCCAGAAATCGCCAACATCAGTGTCAACCCCTGGCAACTCTTCAAACCCTACAACAGGCAAATCTGGGTTCCACTATCTATCCCAACTGGCCCTACTGAACATACTACTACAGGTTCTTTAATTCTTACCAACACACTCTTAGCAGGCACTTCAGCTAGGACTCGTGTACATGATACTACTGCTAGTATCATATCTACACTATCTTCTATAGTAGGTACCTCTGCAAGAGAACGTATTAGAACGACTATCGGCAGTTTACTATCTAATAGTACTACTGTAAGTGGCTCTGCTGCTCATGTTGTCCCTGGTGGAACTCATGCAACCGATGGCTCGTTAGTATCTACTACAAGCGCCCTCACAGGATCATCCAACCACGTTACTGTGCATAGTACAGTAGGTGTGCTACAGGCCCTAGGTGTAACCCTAAGTGGTACTTCTAGTAGAACTAGAGCACATAGTACTAGTGGGGTGTTACCCGGTGTAAGTGCTGCTTTAAGTGGTACTTCCGCAAGGGCTCGTATCAGAACCACCGTAGGTAACTTGGTATCTAGTATTACTAACTTAGTAGGTTCTGCTGCAAGGTCTATGATAAGACCTACTAATGGTACTCTAGTTGGATCTAGTTCTACAATAGTTGGCTCTGCATCAAGAAGCTATGTAACACAAACACACTCAGTAAGTGGATCTATTGTAGGTCCTTCTTCTATTATCTATGGAGCAGCAACAATGCCTCATCTAAATTATACTGCTTTGGTTAACAAAGTAAGAGACTGGTCTAACAAGACCGAAACAGCAGCGTTACCAGAAAGTGTTATTGATGACTGTATTGGCTATGCTGCAGATGACTGCTATAGAGATCTACGTATTCCTCAGATGGAGTATTCTTTTGAATACACTATCCAAGCTAGTGATAACGCAGAAAACTCTACAGGACTAAAATACACCACTATGGCCATCCCCGCTGATCTAGTAGAGTTTATCTACATTAGACTCAAGGGTGATAACCTACAGAATAGTGTAGTGTTTAACAACCTAAATGATAAGCGTACTTTCGTAGATCCTTACGCAGAAAAGTATTCAAGATGGAACTGGACATGGGCTGATGGTAACATCATGTTAATGCCACAACTAGAAGTTGGTACTGTAGTCGAACTACATTACTACAGAAAGCTACCTTCTATTGTAGATGCCTCTTCTAACTGGATCCGTGATAGTAATGATCGATTAGTAGTTTGGGGTGCTCTATCATACTTAGGTGCATACTTATTCGACGATAAGATGGAAGCTAGATACAAAGAGAAGTTCGCTAATCTAGTTGCTTCTATGAATAACGAAGAAAAGGTACGTAGAACCAAGGGTGGTAATGTCCAAATCAACATGAATGGAATGGGACTAATATGATCTTAACAGGGATAGTAGCTTTACTATACCCTTTAGTAATACAATACAAGAAGGGTGGACTTTTAAGTCTACTTAAGGGTTTCGCCCTTCTAGTATTACTACTGGACATAGTAGCTTGTTATACAGAATGGTGGTTAGTGTTTGGTAAGCCACCTAAGGGTGTACATACCATAACAGCATATATAAACTATCTAAAGACTTCTGACCAGGAGGCTAAAAGAAAGTTAGCTGAGGGGGTACAAATCTTTTTAGATGCTTGTGAGCCTGACGGTAAACACTAACATAAATTATATTATGGAGTACTATTATGGACCCGTTATCAGGAGGTATACTTGGTAGTTTGCTAGGAGGTGCTTTTAGATTAGCACCCGAACTAATGAAAGTATGGGATAGAAAGAATGAAAGAAAACATGAACTAGAGATGTTCAAAGAGTCTGCTGCCCTTGAGAAGATCAAGGGTGATGCTAGACTAAGTGAGATTAATGCTGGGCATGATCGTGATGTAGATGTAGGTGTGTTAGATGCTTTTAAACTAGCTGTACAATCGCAGACTGACTTAGTGAAGAGTGCTTCAGATAGTACCTTTGGTAAGTTTATTGCTGCTGTAAGTGCTAGTGTAAGACCCTTCATTACGTACTGGATCCTAGCTATCTACACATTTATTCATATCTATGTAGCGTTTAGTGTAGACGTAACTGGTGTTAGCTTCTATAAGCTAGTCATGACTACTGACTTTGTAGCTCTAGTAAGTGGTATTATTAACTACTGGTTCTTAGATAGAACCCTAGCTAAGAGGGGGTTATAATGCTTATGGAATATTGGCCGATAGTCACAACACTAATCACAGTAATTATGGCAGTCTTAGGATGGTTCTTAAAAGAACTATGGTCTCAGGTTAAAGAGTTGAGACAAACACACCAATCGCACAGAGATCATGTCTCTGACTATTACATCAAGAAGGACGACTTCAAAGATTTTCGTGATAGCATCATGAGTATCTTAGGTCGTATCGAGAATAAACTAGACTCAAAAGCTGATAAATAACATAGGCTTATTTAGTCGGTACCTAAAGGGGAGATCCCTCAAATGATAGTAGATTTAGAAGGTACTATTAATCTTAATAAGGAGTTTGAAGGATTTAGTCCTACTCCTTACTTAGATGTTGTTAATGTTCCTACTATTGGGTATGGTAGTACTTACTATCCTGATGGTAGGAAAGTCTCTTTAGAAGATCCTCCTATAACAGAAGAACAAGCTAAAGAGATGATGGAATATAAGTTAAGAAAAACATTCTTACCTTCAGTAATAAGACTTTGTCCTGTCTTATTAGCTAAGGCCCTTATGGAAGGTGACCTAGGTAAGATCAACTCGTTATGTAGCTTTGTGTATAACTTAGGTGCTGGTAATCTTCAGATATCTACATTACGTAGGTTGATTAACCAGAGTAGGTTTGAAGAAGCTGCTGAAGAGTTCATTAAGTGGAATAAAGCAGGTGGTAAGGTTTACAGAGGTTTAACCCGTAGACGCTTAGCTGAGAAACAATTATACTTATCTCAAGGACATAAATGAAAAGAAGAGCTAAACAACAAAGTGATGCTAATCCTTCCTTCAAAGGATTCCATATTCAACCTAAGAACAAGAAGCAAGACCTACTGATTAGGTCTATTAAAGAGTTCTCTATCTCTGTAGCTATTGGTCCTGCTGGTACTGGTAAGACCTATATCAGCGCTATGACTCTAGCTCAATTGTTCTGTACAGGTAAGTACAATAAGATTGTCTTAACAAGAGCTAATGTACCTACAGGTCGTAGTTTAGGTTTCTTCCCTGGTGACATCAAAGAGAAGCTTACACCTTGGTTAAACCCTATGTTGAATGTGTTCAAGAAAGCCTTTGGCGAGAAGTATGACTATCTGTTAGCTCGTGATATTATTGAGTTACAACCTCTAGAGACTGTTAGAGGTATGTCTTACGAAGACTGCTTGATTATGGTAGATGAAGCTCAGAACTTGAACTTCGATGAGATTAAAGCACTAACTACTAGATTAGGTGAAGGTTCTAAGTTAGTTCTATCTGGTGATCAGTCACAATCAGACGTTGAGAATGGTAAGTCTTTAATGAAGTTTGTAAGCTTATGTGAGAAGCATAACATTGAGATCCCTATCGTTGAGTTCTCAGTAGAAGATATTGTTCGTAGTGACATCGTAGCTCAACTAGTTAAAATGTATATGACAGTGAAATAATAAGGAGTATCTATGCCAGTGAAACCCATAACACAACTAGGTAAGGCTGGTGTTATAAAAGATTTACCCCCTACCCTACTACCCGAGAACTGCTTTACAGATGCTCTTAATGTTAGATTCATTAATGAGTCTGTAACAGCTATGAAGGGTGAGTCTCTTTATAAACTATACACTACCGTAGTTCCAGAATATGGGATTCATTGGCGTAGACCCGATCAAGGATACAATGTATTAGCTAATGATGGTATCATCGTTAGGTCTGATGCTGCTGGAGGTGAATCCTTCATGCTAAACTCTGCTGATGCCCAATACACAGATAGCGTGTGGCAGACTGATACATTTAATGGTGGTTACTCTATTATCTTCAATAACGGTAAGAGTACTCCACTATATGCTTTGTATGGACACCCTACAGCAGGGTCTACCTTACAAGAGTTCCCTGGATGGAACTATTTAGCAGGGCTAACTGTAACAGCTAAGGTTGTACGTAACCTTAACTATTCACTAGTAGCTGCTAACCTAACACTAAATCAGAGTGGCACTATTACCTATGCACCTTCAACCATCAGAGTATCTGTCCAAGCACCTACCGGAGGATTCCCTCAAGTATGGCAACCTGGAACTACTACTGATACAGCTGATGAGTTTGAAATTAACTCTACTTCGCCTATCTTAGATCTAGCTGAACTAAGAGGTAACATGTATGTGTACTCTTCAGATAGTATTCATGTATTGTCTATCAAAGGTGGTACTTCTGTAGTACAACCCTACGCTAAGGGTTACGGTATCCTTAACACTAACTGTGTAGTAGAGTTTGATGGTAGACACTTTGTAGTAGATCGTAATGATATCTACACTCACGCTGGTTCAGGTAAGCCAGAAAGCTTAATCAACAAACGTAACAGAGACTTCTTCTATAGTGATCTTAACAAAGAACACGCTAATAAGGTTTTTGTGTTTAAGAACGTAAAATTTAAAGAGATATGGGTATGCTATCCTTCAGGTGTTTCGACGTCACCTACAAAAGCTCTTATATATAATTATGTTGATGATAACTGGACCTTTAGAACCCTCCCTAATCCTGTTAGTCATCTAAAGACATACAGCACTAATGGATCTACTTTCAACTATTCAGATGAATGTAATGTTCTTACTATAGGGTCTTCTTCAAGAACTCTTAAACTAGATGATACCTACCAAATGTATGTTGGAGGTGGATCCTTCTCGGTGTATGACTCTTATGTTATCAGGGAAAAGTACTTTAGTGGTAATGGTTTTGAAACTATCCAGATAGTAGGTCTTAGTCCTGTAGTAGATCTAGCGGATAACACAGTAGAGTTTACTATTACCGCCCAAAATAACTTCACTAACCCTGCTGACTTTAGTAATGCATCTACAAGAGACCTCTTTGTGTTTGAGCCTAATAATCTATCTACTGAAGGTTATCGTTTAGCACCTCGTAAGAAGGGCAGAGTTATCAATTATAAGATTAAGTCACAGGGTTCTTGGAGGTTAAGCCTATTAGGTATTGATGCTATAGCAGGTGACCAAAGATAAGGAGTATTATTTATGACAGTATTAACACCACCTATTACAGGTGATGATGACCTAGACTCTTATCTTTATAACGTAGCTATCTCGTTATCAGAACAAACTACCACTCCACCCTACGTACTACCTGATGGGGTAACTCAAACAGATACTACTACAGGTATCATCGCTGATGGCTATGGTAACGTAGTAGGTTATCTGTATAGATACTTAGCTATCAAGTATGCGGATAATAATGTAGGTTTAAACTTCAGTAACAACCCTACTGGTAGACTCTACTATGGGCTACGTAACACCGATGTTACTACTGAGAGCACTAACCCTACAGACTACACTTGGTACCTAGCTGATGGTGGTGGTTTTGGAACTACTAGGTTTTTGTTCTACAAGAATACTGGTGGTAGAACTATTCAATTCAATATTAATACTGCACCTATAGATTATAAATGGTTGCTAGATAATGGTAGCGTTATCGATCTAGATAATCTAGTACCAGCTAGCACTATTTCTAATACAGAGATCCTTAACAATGCTATCACTGAGCTAAAGATAGCTGCTAATGCAGTTACTGCTGCTAAGACTAATATTGCTGCGATTAACCCTTTGAATGGTCAATTAGCTGCTGACATTGTTAATGCGACTAATATTTTAGACGGTGCAGTAGGTACAACTAAAATAGCTAACGATGCTATTACTACGCCTAAGATTTTAGCCGGTAGTATCACTGGTATTAAGATTGCTGCTGATAGTATTGATGCTAATAAGATTCAAGCTAATGCTGTAACTGCTGATAAAATCTTAGCTAATGCGGTAGTAGCTGATAAAATAGCTGCTGATGCAGTAACCTCAGATAAAATCGTAGCTAATGCTGTAACTGCTGTAAAGATCTTAGCAGGTACTATCACAGGTGATAAGATAGCAGCTAACACAGTAACAGCTGATAAGATAGACTCTAGAAGTTTATCTATTAAAGATGCTGCTGGTAATATTATTTTAGCTGCTGGTAACCCATTAGATTGGTCTACTTATGTAGGTGGCGCAGGTAAACCTGCTGATAATGCTACTGTAGGTGCTACTATAGGTACTAACCTAAGTGGTCAGATTACATCTGCCAATGCAAGTACGTATATAGCGAATGCTGCTATAGGGTCTGCGCAGATAGGTGACGCTAGTATTACTACTGCTAAAATATTAGATGCTAGTATTACTACTGCTAAGATACAAGACCTAGCTGTGAGTACTTTAAAGATAGCCGATCAAGCAGTTACTATTCCAGTAGGGGCTTACACTAATGGTAATATTTTACCTGGTGGCTTCAATAATAACGTCTCTGTACAAACACTAACTTACACAAGCTCTGGATCCCCTGTAATAGTTAGCTTTGGTGTAGAATTCAGCCTTGCTGGAGTCGAAGGGGTCTTTTCAAATGTGTACCTAAATCTCTATAGAATACAAATGTTATTTCCACGACCTTCGCTCACAATAGCTTGCCAGTTCTGGAATTACAACCAGATTATACCTTTTTGGATTTACCTCAATTTCAACAACCTGAAATGCTGAATTGTGTTGATAGATTGTTAGATAGCCATGTTCGAGAAGGTCGTGGAAATAACATTTGTATTCGTACGTTTGAGGAAACTTGGACGTATCAAGATTTGTATGAAAAAGCGAATCAAATTGCTCATGTTTTGGTCGATGATTTAGGTTTGAAATCAGGTAATCGTGTTTTAATTCGTTCGGCTAATAATCCGATGATGGTTGCGTGTTGGTTTGCTATTCTAAAAGCGGGCGGAATCGTTGTGGCTACAATGCCATTACTTCGTTCTAAAGAATTGACTACGATTATTGATTGTGCCGAAATTTCGCATGTATTGTGCGATAAGGAATTGGAAGAAGAAATCCATTTAGTAAAATCAGATTTTCTTAAACAAACTTGTTTTTATGGGAATTCGCAATTGGAGGAATTAATGGCTTCTAAACCGAAAACTTTCGACAATTATCATTCAAAATCGGATTCGGTGGCTTTAATTGGATTTACTTCTGGAACAACGGGCTTACCCAAAATGACGGCTCATTACCACAAAGATATTTTGAATATTTGCGAAGCGTTTCCAAATTATTCGCTACAACCAACACAAAACGATATTTTTACAGGAAGTCCACCATTAGGATTTACTTTTGGTTTAGGTGGATTGGTGTTGTTTCCCATGTATTTTGGAGCTTCTTCATTTTTAATCGAAAAACCGAGTCCCGATTTATTATTGAAAGCGATTCAAGATTTTAAAATTACGATTTGCTTCACCGCTCCTACTGCTTGGCGTATCATCACTACAAAAGTTCATGATTACGATATTTCAAGTTTGAGAAAATGTGTGTCTGCTGGCGAAACTTTGCCGTTGAAAGTTTGGCAAGATTGGTACGATGTAACTGGTTTAAAAATCATTGACGGGATCGGTGCTACTGAAATGTTACATATTTTTATTTCATCTAATGAAGAAAATATGAAACCTGGCGCTACAGGTAAAGCGATTACAGGTTACGAAGCCAAAATCATTGACAAAGAAGGTAACGAATTACCAAGAAATGAAGCTGGAAGACTAGCCGTTCGTGGAACTACAGGTTGCAAATACCTAAACCGAGAAGAAAAACAACGCGAATACGTTGAAAACGGTTGGAACATCACAGGCGATATTTTCCGTCAAGATGAAGAAGGCTATTTTCATTTTGTGGCTCGTGGTGATGATATGATTATTTCTTCAGGCTATAATATTGCGGCAATTGAAGTAGAATCCGTACTTTTAACCCACGAAGATATTTTGGAATGTGCTGTAGTAGGTTTACCCGATGAAGAACGAGGAATGTTAGTTTGTGCGCATATTGTATTGCACGATAATACTAAAGCAACAGATGTAATGAAGAATCGTATTCAACACTGGTTCAAAGAAGTAGCTGCTCCCTATAAATACCCAAGAGTAATTAATTTCGTAGAATATTTACCGAAAACAGAGACAGGAAAAATACAACGATTTAAGTTGAAATAAGTATAAAAATTTTAGTATTAAGTATCAAGACATATATAATGAGTCAATTTACAAAACAAGAAAAAGTCCGTTTCCAACATGTTGATTACGCTGGAATTGTCTTCTATCCCCGATTTTTAGAAATGCTAAACTGTTTGGTTGAAGATTGGTTTGAAGAAGCCTTAGATCGACCTTTTTCAAAAATGCACGAAACCAACGGAATTCCAACGGTTGATTTAAAAATTCAATTCAAAAATGCAGCAAGATTGGGAGAAATCTTAACCAAAAAACTTTGGGTAAAAGAATTAAAAAACTCCTCTATTCTTTGCGGATTTCAATTTGTAAATGAATCAGAAAACACCGTTTTAGAAGGCGAAGTTACCTTAGTTAACGTAGCTTTTAACCCAGAAAGAAACGGCATCAAAGCAGAACCTTTTACAGAAGAAATGAAGAATAAAATTTCAGTATTTAGTCTTAATACTTAATACTCAAATCTTAATACAATTATTATGGAATTCAAAAAGTTCAAAGCCGCAACCGTTCAAACGTCACCTGTATTTCTTAATGTAGAAAAAACGGTAGACAAAGCCATTTCTTTCATTAAAGAAGCTAGCAATAACGGCGCAAAATTAATCGCTTTTCCAGAGGTTTTTATAGCTGGATATCCGTATTGGAATTGGATTATGACGCCTGTTCATGGCAGTAAATGGTATGAAGAATTGTATAAAAATTCGGTTGATGTAGCAGGTCCAGAAATCAAAAAACTTTGCTTAGCCGCTAAAGACAACGACATTCATATTGTGATGGGAATCAACGAGCGCGGTAAAAGCTATGGCGAAATTTACAATACGAATTTGATTATTGACAATAAAGGCGTTATCGTTGGAAAACACAGAAAGTTAGTTCCAACATGGGCCGAAAAACTAACTTGGTCTTCTGGTGATGGTTCTTCTTTAAAAGTCTACAATACAGAAATTGGACCAATCGGGACTTTAGCTTGTGGCGAAAACACAAATACATTAGCGCGTTTTACGCTACTTTCTCAAGGCGAATTGATTCATATTGCCAATTATATTTCATTACCAGTAGCTCCACCTGATTATGATATGGCGGAGGCGATTAAAATTCGTGCCGCTGCGCATTCGTTTGAAGGAAAATTGTTTACGATTGTATCATGTTCAACCGTTTCGCAAGAAATAAAAGATGCTTTACGTACTGATGTTCCGAATGTTGATGAATTATTGGATAGAAAAAGTTCCGCTTTCTCTGGATTTATCGGTCCAAATGGCGCTGTCATCGGACAACCATTAATTGATGAAGAAGGAATGGTATATGCCGAAATTGATTTAGCAAAATGCATCCAACCGAAACAAATGCACGATATTTTAGGACATTACAATAGATTTGATATTTTCGATTTACGAGTAAACACAGCTCCAACTCGAAAAATCACATTTATTGATAATCACGAAGAGTTTAATAAAAGATAAAGTACCAATAAAATGGAAGAAAATAAATATTCAGACGACGTTTACGGACGTGCCCGTGTACAAGATTCTGACGAACTAAAGGCATATTATAAAGAACTCGAAAAACTTGGTACTGGTGCATTGTGGACTGTTGCAAATGATATTGAGCCTTGGGAACCTCGAGCAAATTGTATACCCATGCTTTGGAAATATGATGATTTACGTAGTTTGGTGTTGAAATCCTCGGAATTGGTAACTCCAGAACAAGCTGGAAGACGTGTGGTTTATTTGATAAATGATAAATTAAAGCATATTAGTGCGGCTGTCGGATTACTCTACACGGGTATTCAAGTGACTCGACCTGGTGAAAGTACCTCGGCACACAAACACAAGGCTTCCGCTTTGCGTTTTATTATGGAAGGTAAAAATGGTTACACCGTTGTCGATGGTAATAAAATTATGTGTATCGTGACTGGGAAAC
>OGVW01000070.1_pt1 | contig 10767 bp, 4 predicted proteins | sample 1575821 | NCBI WGS metagenome assembly OGVW01 (sample SAMN07581525, study PRJEB24739) | freshwater metagenome | place: Singapore | collected 2015-01
GTTTCCCAGTCACGATATTTATTTTATTATTATGCTATTCCTTTATTATTTTATGACCGGACCTTCTAATCATGTGAGAATTGATAAATGTTAGAATTTTCGCTAGGATTGCTTAGTCATATTATAATATTGTTGACTTTATTTATTTTACCTCATTTATTTTATTTTGAGATATTTATATTATTGGCCTGCCAACTTTGTTGATTGAGGCCGCCTTTTGTCTTTAAACTCCAGTTAATAAGTCAGATCGTTGAAAGCCTTAGGACTATACCTCTCTTCTGAATGTTACAGACAAGCATGTAGAGCAAAGTAGCTTTGAATAACTCCTCTATGTGTGGCTTTAAGTGGGAGTTGAGCCCCCACGGCATTTAGAATGATGTGTACCTTGCTGAGATAATACTGAACGCTGGTCCCCCATGACATATGGCAAACTTAACTCAAATTAATTTTAATCTTTCATCAAAACCAAGGTTCTGTGATATTTCTTTAGTATTACGTCAAGGACTACATTTTCATTTATCCTCATTTCTCTCCTCTACTCAGGATGATTCTTTGGTATTAACTATTTTACGCAAAATGATTCAAGAAATTGATTATTCTGTTTTTGACGCTAATTTTGACCTGCGGCAAAAAGAGAAACGTTTGCGTGTGTTATTATCGGTCATCCTCCCTGTACATGAAAATATAACTGAAGCTAGGAAATTCTTGTCCCTTATTAAATTTCACGAAGAACACAACGAGTTCTTTTCCATGTATGATAAATTTACACTAAATAACGAAGAATGCGAGTTTTGTGGCAATCATGCTGCGTGTGTGTATGTTTTGGATGATATTTATGATGGCTATATTCAAGTAAAGAAACAGTGGTCTTGTGATGATGGATTTGTAAAATGTGAATTTTATGTTGACCTTCCCTTTTCAGATTTGCGTGACGTTTTGAAAGGTAATGCCTCTTTTGATCTGAGCAAGCAGTTATTGATGCGATGTGGTGATGTTGAATCTAATCCTGGACCTGATATTCGAATTCAAGAATTGGAACGACAAATAAAGGAAATGCAAGAAAGACTTAAACGATTAGATAATAAAGATTGGCGAGATAGAGATCGTAAGAAAACAGCAAAGAAATCAGCCCGCAGAATGGCGCAAGGAATCCGATCTTTTTGTTCAAATACAGGTGAAGCAATGAATGTAATGGCAAATGGTATGGGTCCAGTCATGGAATCTGTGAAACATGCAATGGAAAGTATATCAAAGATTGGTGATGATGTGAAAGCGACATTTAAAATCCCTAAAGAAATCGATGTTGTTGGAAGCCTTCTTAGTGTCGCTCAATTGATCAATTCTATTTTAAATAAGAATATGTTAGCGTGTAGTCTTGTGTGTGCACAACTTGCAAGACAATGTGGTGTTTCGTTAGGTTCTTTATTGAGTATGGTCCCCTCTTTTAATTCAGGTCGTGTGGAATTCAAGTGTGAAAGTGAAGCCCCTCTCCGTGTGAAAGAATCCCTTTTAGAAGGAGTGACGAATTTAGAAGACAAATTTCCCATGATTGCAATTGGTACAGTAGTTACTGGAATTGTTACGCTCTTCTGCAAGGGATTTGTCCCTCCAGTGAAAGACATTATGACACACTTTGGTGTAATTGGCAGGGCTGCCCAAGGATTTCGTGCTGTGCGTGATTTCCTTGGTTGGCTCTGGGATTACATTATGAGTATCTATTGTCAGGCCATGTATGGAATATCCTATGAAGAGTATAAGATAACGAAAGAGTTTCCCGAAATTGGACAAATTTGTGGTGGAATAAGAGTTGCAGAAATGATATCAAAAGAGTTAATTAGTAATTCGGCAGAAATTTGTGAGCAAATTATCTCCATGAAAGCAAAATTAGAAGATTACATTTTGGAAGCTGTTAAAATTAGGAGCAAAAATTTAAATTTCATTATAAAGTTGCGTGAACGTTTGAAAGAGAAGTACGAGTTAGCTGTAACAAGTCCCGCTATCGTGAATGCTATTAGAGATGAACCAGTGTGTGTATATTTGTATGGGCAACCGGGTGTTGGTAAAAGTGTGATGACGACTGTATTGACTGCGGATTATTATAAAGATTATTTACAAGAACGTGGAGTGAATTATAATTCTGTTTCTCATTCTAGGAAAGCTATTAATGAGCATTGGGACGGTTATTCTAATCAACCCATACTCATTGTTGATGACTTTGGAAATAAGAAAGATAGCATGGTGAATCCATGTACTGAATTTGAAGAACTGCAATACATGGTAAATACAAGTTCGTATCCATTGTGGATGGCGGATTTGGCGAAGAAAGGTGTAACATTCTTTAACTCCGAATTAATATTGTTATCCTCTAATTTAAAATATCCCTCAATTGTTCACATGGTAGATCCAAGTTCCATATTTAGAAGAATGCATATTTGGGCAGAAGTTGTTTGTAAAGAAGAATATGGCACATACACTGGTAAAGATGGTGATGGAAATATGTATTATCAATTTGATAGGAAAACAGCAGCAAAAACAAAAGGTGTGGCAGAGAAAGATTTACCCCCACTCATGACCGAACAATATCTAGTAAAATTATATAAAATGAGTATAGACAAATTAGAAGGAAGAGTAGTTTATCATGACATGAACACAATTTTAACTTATGATGAATTTTATAAATATTTTAAGAAAGTTAAAGAAGAACGTAGTACAGAAAATCGAAATTTATCTAATGCAATTCGTGAACGCGCTGGTTTACCTGGCATTGAAGACAAAGTAACTGAACAAAAGATATTGGACATGTTTAAGGAAGTTTATAATCCCCCAAAAATGATTGAGACCTGTGCGACAGAGTTAGGAAAATGTCCCAAGAGTAAATGCAACTGCAAGACGAAAGAAATTGAAGCGAAAGAAGATAAAGTTGATGGAGCTAATGTTTCTATCCCTAAGTGTGTTTGTAATCTCGTGTGTACATGTGTGAAAGTGAAGTGTTCGTGTAATGATAAAGAAAAGTGTAGATGTTTGCAGGACCCGCATATTCCTAGTTTGACTCCCGATGAAAGAGCTAAGTTTGATTTGCAGTTTGGTGATGTATCAGAATTAGATTTTTGTGATGCGGAAGATATGGATGTGGATTTAATAGATATTTCAACCCCATCAGCTCCCGCTGGTGCGTGGAAAATTAAATTACAAAGTATATTTGACGTAGCTGTTCAGAAATTTACAAAAGCAATTAAGTACATATATTCAAAAGTTTCCTCAGGTATAAAACATACATTTAATAAAATGATTGGTGTTGGAGGTGTAATTGTTTCCTATCTTGGTGCTGCGTTTGGCAAATTTTCAGAATTTTTGAGCTCTCCTTGTGTTGTTCACCCTGCTATTATTACTCTGATCGGCTTAGCAACCGGTTATCTCGGATCTGCTTTCTTCCACGGTGTTCCTTCTTCGTGTGAATTTTCTCTTACTCTTAATGAAATTTATTCTCCGTGTAAGGTTTGTGATGTTTGTTCTGTGATGGAATATTCGGAGGAAGGTGGGTATCTTGACCATTTTTTGCGTCGCGTGGGAGTTCCGCAAGTTCGTGCGGCTCTCATGCGATGCCATATCTGGTCAGATACCTATCTTTCAAAGATATTCCAGAGAACTGAGGAGAAGCTACGCGTTGCAGAGCGCGTATATTCTTCTCAACCAGCAATACCTAAACCTACTCACTATGCTCAAGCTCTATTTGGTAATTGTGCCATTCCTAATCTAGTCAATCGTGTTAAAGCTACAGGTATTGGTTTTACAGAAGCGAATCTCCTGCTCGGAAGTGTTTGTCGATACAATTGTGAATTTTGTTGCAATCACCAATTTTTGTATAACCCCATGGATAATAATGATATTATTCGTGTGGGTCACGAAATTTGTGATAAGTATAGGGAATACATCAATACTTCGCCACTGACTTTGCCCCTTATTCAAGGATCAAAGCGGTGTGCGGAGGGTGATGTAGTCCGTGTAGAGCAATGTACAAATGTATTGGCGAAAAATTCCGTGTGGGTTCAAGCCGTGACAAAAGATGGGATCGCCTCCAAAAGTACTGGTACTTTTGTGGTCGGTCGCACTTTTGTTACGACAGCCCATTCTGTTTTAACTAAAGATTTTAATTTTACTAAAATTGCTATTCAAAATCCAAATTCGAAAGAAACGTTAGATATTCCAATAAAAGACTGTAAAATTTCTAGAATAAAACAAAAAGATAACGCTCCCACCGATTTAGTCCTCATTACTTTACCTCCAGTTGTACCATCTCGACCTAAGATCATTAATAAATTTATACGAGCAAAAGACCTAGATTTGTTGCAGGAGGGTGACGTGATACTCAGCGGATTTCGAGAGCTGCAAGGGCGCTTGGTATTAAATGAACAACAAACCAAGCGCTTTTGTGTCTCCACTAAGGCCACTGAGTATTATGAACACTCTCCTGGAACATGTCCCCATGGTGAACCGTGTAAGTTCCAAATTCATATTGGTAATCATATTGACTATGAAATTGATACTTACCCGGGTTGCTGTGGCTCACTAATTTCGGCAAAGAACAAGAACATACCATCCAAGATTATCGGATTTCATGTGGCTGGTGTGAAGGGACAACCCGCTTTGGGTGTGATTTTGACGGGCGAATTGTTGCAAAGCGCTCTACAAGATCATATTCAGGAGTTTTCTCTTCCTGCCACTTACATGATAGACGGTAAATTCCCTTATACTGAAAGCTGACTTTCTGAACCTTTTCAAGCTAAGTTGGTGGAGAGTGGTGATTATATTGCTATCGGCAGTGCAGTAATGCCTGCCGTACCAAATTACACTGCTCTCCGTCCATCTGTTGTTCATGGGAAAATCCAACCTCCATTGACGCGGCCGGCTTCTTTGAAACCGGTCGTTGTTAATGGTGTGTTGGTGGATCCTATGTTGAAGGGTGTGGAGAAATTGTTTGGAAAACAGCACTATTTGGATGAGGATATTTTGGATGCTGCCGTGAATGATGTTTTCGCTGGTTTGGGTAACAAGTCCACTCCACCAATTGTGCATTCTTATGAAGAAGCAATTGTTGGGGTGGATGGGGATCCATACAAGCGGTCACTGAATCGCACGACATCACCCGGGTATCCTTATAATCTGAGTAATAAGGGAAAAGGAAAATCGGCTTGGCTTGGAAAGGACGATATTTTCGATCTTACTAATGTGGAACTACGAACCGACACTGAAAATTTGATCAATCTAGCGAAGAAGGGTATTAGAGGCGATGCTATTTTCATGGCGACTCTAAAAGATGAGAAGCGACCTCACGAAAAGGTTGACGCGGGAAAAACGCGGGTATTTGAGGCTTGTCCTCAACATCTCGCAATTGCTTTGCGCCAGTATTTTCTTGATTTTGCGGCTCATGTTATGGAGCATCGTATTGAAAATGGTATTGCCGTTGGAATAAATCCTTATTCGTTGGAATGGACTAAATTAGCACATCGTTTACAGCATTTTGGTGATCAGTTGGTTGCCGGCGATTTTTCTAATTTCGACGGCAGCCTTCTTATGCAGGTGTTAATGAAGATTTTGTTTGCTATTAATGAGTGGTATGGTGGGACTGAGGAGGATTCTTTGGTTCGCGCGGCTCTGTGGGAGCATATCTGCAATGCAGATGTGCTCATACAGGGTCACGTGATTCGACAGACTCACTCTCAACCCTCCGGCAACCCATTGACTGTAATTATCAACTCTTTATTTAACCTAATTATCATGCGAGTGGCCTATTTGCTCCTTAAGAAAGAGCAAAGAATGCCGCTCGTGTGTGATTATTCAAAATATGTAAGGGATGTAGCTTATGGCGATGATGATTGTAAAAACATTTCATTATTAATAATAAATTGGTTTAATCAACAGACAATAACGCGAATTTTAAAAACAATTGGTTTAACATATACAGATGAAACTAAAGGGGAATCAGAAAGACCATACAAAAGATTAAGTGAAATAACATTTTTAAAACGATACTTTGTTCAATCAGAAGACGGAACCTATATGGCCCCAATGGAAGTGACTAATATATTGGAGATTACAAATTGGATAAAAGGTGGCGCATCAAAATTAGCCACGCGCGAAAATTGTATGCAAGCATTAATGGAATTAGGATTACATAATAAAAGTATTTATGATCATTGGAGCAAGATCATTTCGAGAGAATGTAACTCTGCGGGTGTAAACCTTCGGAGACCAACTTATTTCGAAGCCAGGGAGGAATTTTTAGCGAACAGAGACATTTATGCCGCTGCTCGTTTTTCCCCTCTCTGGTAGTTCCCGTTTGATGTGATCTTGGTGCAGCAAAACGGAAATAATGCTGCATTACTGCTATCAAATGAAAAGAAGTTGCTGTTTCTTTACAACAGCTTTCCACCTCATAGGAGATTAATCTTGCTCCTATGTTGTAAAATAGATTGCAAATTCTCAACAAACAGCCTCGGAAATTGGATACAATCAGGACCAGAATGTCAATGTGGATGAAGTGCGTGGTAATATGATGACAGATGTGCAAATGTCTGCTTTGACTACTCCCATGCCCTCCACCACTGATATTCAGGCCTTAAACGACACGACTATGCATGATATAAGGACAATTCTCGAAAGACCAGTGAATATAAACACGTATGAATGGAGCAGCACCAATTTGGAGTTATCTACTACTTTGCCAGGTGGTTCTTATGATGCTGATACGGCTAATTACCTACAGGTTTTTAACTTTCCCCAGCAAATATTAAGTTCATCTGCCATTGTTGCTGACAAACTTAAAAATTATCAATATTTGAAAGCGGACGTAGAAATTGAAGTTAAAGTAAATGCTCAACCCTTTTTGCAGGGTGCTTTGATGTTAGTCTATAATCCGTATCTACAAAAGGTAGGAGATTTTCGGCGCAAGGGAACTCGTTTCCTTGCGTCACAAACCTCCTGTCCTCACAAAATTTTATCTCTTGAAGAAGGAAATTCTCTTAAGATGATATGTCCATATTCAAATATTTATGATTTGTTTGATTTGTCAAATGATAATAACCAGTTTGGCACTGTTTATTTATATGTGTTTTCTCAATTGCGCGGTGCTGAAATGCCAGTAACGTGCAAGTATACCGTTTATGCTCGTTTTGTAAACCCGCAAATTTATGTTCCAACGCAGAATTCTCTTTCTACGTTGGAGCATGATGTTGCCCGTTTAGAAGCAGCCGGATATAAAGTAAAGAAGCGTGAAGTGAGGCGATATGCACAAGCACTGTTATCTCCGAAGAGTGCACCAGACTCGGGCGAGACGCGCGGCGGCCCTCTTTCAACTGGGGCCAAAGGCGTTTCGCTCGTGGCTGATGCGCTCTCCGGAGTGCCTGTGATTGGACAGGTTGCCTCTACGGTTGCGTGGGTTGCTCGCCTAGCATCACGTGGATTGGCGGCAATAGGCTTATCAAAGACTATTTCTGCCAATCCCGTGCAGCATATGGTGGTCAAACCCAATTCAACACTTATTCATACAGAAGGAGTGGATGATGGTACTACTTTGGCATTGTTGCAAGACAATGGCATTGATGGAACATCATTCATTCCCGAGTACAAGGATGAGATGTCTCTTGCGAGTATCTTTGGGCGGCCGAATTATTTTCACCGCAAATACGCGAGTGCGGATGATTTTTCCGGTCGTAAATTGATTACTTCGTGGGAAGTATCTCCTTTTAGTGCTTATCAGTATGGACAAGCATTGGATTTGAAGACTTTATATCTTGGTTCATTTGCCTTTGCGAGTATGTTTGGTACTTTATGGCGAGGAACAATAAATTTTGACTTGAAAGTGATTAAAACCGCTTTCCATCAGGGGCGTTTTGCAATTGTATATCTTCCTGAGACTACGAAAGCAAACGTTCCTTCTACATTAGGCACGCTACTAACTACCAACTATAATGTAGTGTGCAATTTGAAAGACAGACTAGATGAGCTAGGACGTGTTGAGTATCGAATTTCTGTTCCTTTCATATCCAACACGCCCTGGCGAGAAACATACAAACGTGACTCTTCTGGCTTAGGTCCAGACGCTTCTACTCTTGAGACTTCTACTGGGTGTGTAGCTATCTATTCTTTGGTGGATGTTTCTAGTCCGCCAACCACTGATCCTGGTGTGACATTTATGGTCGCTCATAGTGGGGGAGAGGACTACCAGATTTCGAGACCGGTATTGCAGTTGGCTCCTGGTTTTCAAGCCAGGTATGCTCAATCAGATATTGGTCCGGTCTTTATTCCAAAAGACGAGAATCTGTTAGTTCCCTCTCATACTATGCGCGATGTTACTGCGGGCACTACTGGCGAATATTTCACTTCGTTAAGATCACTCATAAAGCGATTTGGATATTTTGCCAATATGTCCCAGTATGATACAGGGTTTGTTGGTTTCCGGACGCGGTATTTCGCGGAAAACGCCAAAAGCGGAGTCCGTGAAATGTCGCGAGCCGGAACCAATGACCGTGTTATACCCACACCATGGTACATGGTTTCTTTCCTTTACCGTTTTTATAACGGTTCTTCTTCTCTTAAAATCATTCCCTCTCAGCCAGTAGCTAAAGCGCAAGCATTTTTATCCTTTGACGATGTGATAGACTCGACGACCCTTGTTCCTTTTGTAAAGAATTATGGGCAGCCGATGTTTGAGCAACTTCAAATGATATCTAATGCTTTTGAGATTCGGACACCATATTATCGGGCTGTTCGTGGAGATGTCGTAAATTTTTCTGACGCTCCAGTACTAGGTGATGTGCGTACTAATGTGCGAATTTTTGATGGCGCAAGTCCCGATGATCCTTCGACCCCAAATTTGTTTGAGGCTGCAGGAGATGATTTTAATTTCTATTTCATGGTAGGACCTCCTCCCATGATGGATATTTCTAATGTTGTCAGCACTGTTACTTTTCCAACTTTGTTTCCAGCGTCCGTTGACTTTTCTACTGTCACGGGTGCGGGTGCTGACAACCCTCGCAATGTTGTTTTCTATGACCCAGTAACTGTAAAAGATCGAACGGGAGCTGATTATAAACCGGATGCTAATGGCTATTATAAAGTAACCACTACGCTCACTCCTCCCGAAGTTGTATTTAATGATACATCAACAGAAGCCAGGACATGGGATAACATATTCCTTTATTGGAATGGAACGAAATGGTCTTTGACTATTCGCCCCATTGCAAAACCTTCAACGGATGTGGATCAGGTTGCCACACAGGCAAACGTCGTTGCTGTCGGACTCGACAGTAATGCCCGTTTGTCTGATGTTGCTGATCCATATGCGTAACTACTCCCGACTAATTTCTCGACCACAGATCATGAAAATAGATATCGGAAATTTCTTGACATATGACATAACAACCATCATAGTTGCTATATGTGCATAATTTCATGAACACCCATTTTGAAATTTTAGGTGAGTAGTGAAGTTATTAGACTATAGCAAATTGGAAATTTCTACAATTCGGCTAAGTATTTACATATGAAGTAAAGTTTTACAATTGTTATAGTTTAAGAGACAAATTTTTGTGCAGTATGAAAGACCCATTCAAAGCATGTGGACAGATTCTGCTCCGGTATAGTGCTCATTACGCCACTGAGGGTAACGCCTCACATTCAATTGAATGCTGCGGAAACAATGGTAGGCTGTTGTGCTATATTGGTTAAGCTAGGTGCTTGAAGTAGACGATGGAATCGTAGATCCTAGATTGCATTAGTTTGGTGATCATTAAGCGCATAATTAATCTTTGAATTTAAATGATGTTTTCACGTTGTCCCAATATCGCAAAATCTCAGCGATTGGTCAAAACGAGATTGGTGAGCCTGAGAGATTACTTTAAAAATGCAAATTCCAAATAAAAGGGACCTGAGTCAATTCCCAAAATAGAGAGTCATCAGGTATTTCTTAATGCTGATTCTTTGTGAAACACGATTGAGATATTAAGTTGAGATATCCTCAATTTATCTTCACATTGTTGAGAAAAACATTTTTGCCTCCGAGGAGTTGAACACATATTCAATTGGATTTTTTTAAGGAGATAGAAATGTTTAAAAAATGGATCGTTTCAATCGCAGTTCTTTTGTTGGCCATCCCCGGATTTGCTGGGGATACTGGAAAGGCTTTGGAGCTTTTAACTTCGAAGATGACAAAGTTGGGAGAAGTCAAGATCAACGGAACTGATAAAGTGGGCGACAAAGAAGTCCCTGCACTCTATTTTGGACGCCGAAAAATTAATAATAATTTTGATGTCGTAGATGAGGTCAAAAAGTCAGTAGGTGGAACGGCCACAATTTTTGTGAAGTCGGGAGACGAGTATATTCGAGTCAGCACAAATGTTTTGAAAGATGACGGAACACGAGCCATTGGGACGCAGTTGGCAAGAAATGCTGCTTACGAAGCAATTTCAAAAGGGGAAAAGTTTTGTGGCGAAGTGGATATTTTAGGTTCAAAATACGATACCTGTTATCAGCCAATTAAGGACTCGTCAGGAGCGACCATTGGAATCTACTATGTAGGTTATAAAAAATAGTCGAAATTGATTTTCCAACCTCTTCAGAAGTGGCCTTGTTATGAAGTAAAAAAAAATCAATAAATGATTTTTTCAAAAAACTCTCATTACAAACTAAAGTGATGGTGCTTTCAATAGTTCCATTAACTATTGTTTTTGCAGTCATGTTGTTTGTCGTTTTTAAAGTCCAAGGCCTTAT
>OGVW01000071.1_pt1 | contig 10730 bp, 15 predicted proteins | sample 1575821 | NCBI WGS metagenome assembly OGVW01 (sample SAMN07581525, study PRJEB24739) | freshwater metagenome | place: Singapore | collected 2015-01
GTTTCCCAGTCACGATAGCGATGGTATAGAACCTGCGTAGAAAACTGAACCAGTATTAGTTGGTTTTGGAATCTCTGCATACAGAACATCATCAATCCAGAACTCAATCGCTGAGTCACTGATACTGATGTTGTATTTATATACACGGTTAATAGCTGGTGTAAAATTAAAAGCAGCGGAGGTTGTCTCTGTACCGTTATTATTAACTACACCAAAAACACCACCTGAGTTTGCTCGGAAATAAACACCATCTAGTGGAATAGAAGTACCCGCAGCAGCAGGTAGGAACATACCCCAATCAATGTTACAGTTGGTAGGCATTGTATTGGAGAGAGCTAGAGCAACTTCACAATAAACACCACCACCACCTTGTAGTGGGAAATGCCGATAGGTTTGAATCTGGGCAGCCGTAGCAGTTGTAGTGATAGAGCTACCGTTGGTGTTTAGGAAACCACCTGCCCACGTCATAGTCATTGTAGTAGAGGTGTACTTATGCTTAGACGAGTTCTGTGCAGTGTAGTTAAAGTTGTCATCGTCCCAGATAGAATCCACACCAACACGAAGACGATAATCTGTACTGATTTCAGGAGACTTTAAATAGGGAGTTCCTGTAATAGTACCGGGATCGTTTTCATAAAAAACAGTAGCTCCATTTGTTAGTGCTACTTTAAGTTCATTTGAGGCATTAACTTCCGCTACATTACCAGAAGTGTTACCTTCAATTCTAAATCCTGCCATTATACCCACTCCCAATTAATGTTAAAAGTTCCGTCAAGTCTCCAGTCAGTTACTACATAAATAGTAAAACCAGTACCAGCTACAATATTTCCTACCGAGATATCAAGAGGAACTACAATATGTTCATATTCGTTATGTGTAGCTGTAGCTTGTACAGCCTTATAAGCTTTAACTTTACTTGTACCAGTGATTCCTGTTTGTCCTGTTACATTCACTGAAACAAAGTTGGTTCCGGGAGTAGAACCAAAATCAATAACAACACTCCCGGAATTCACACTTCCCCCTCCACCACCTCCGCCAGTTGCGTTGATGGTTACTGTTGTAGCTGTTTCCGACGTGGTTATGTTAGTACCAGCAATAATCTGTTTGGGGGCAACAGCAACTACGCCTTGTGCAATACTAACAGTCATTTCAATTACCCATTAGTGCACGAAGCTTTGCTAGTTTATCTTCGACCTCTTCTGTCTTCTTAGCTAGATCAGCAGCAGCTACATCATAGGCCTTTTGATCTGCACGAAGTTTACGAGATTGTTCATTATAGTCTTTAACAAGTTCCTGAGCTTGTGCAAATTGATTATCAGATTCTTGTTTGACTTTAGTGAAGGCTGCCTCTTTCTGAGTTAATTCAGCAAATAAAGTATCATAGGCTTCTTGACGTTTTGCGGCAGCAGCGGTAGCTTCAGCTTCAATCTTAGCAGCTTTAGCTTCAGCATTCTCTACGAGTTTTGCTGCCTTAGCTTGCAGTTTTTCAATATCATTAGCTTTTCCAACAAGTTCCGCGGCAGCTTGTAGTTGATCTTTAGCATCCTTTAGCTCAGTGAGATATTTTTCATACTTAGCTGGATTCTTAATGAGATCAAGGAAATCAGAAATATCTTGTAAGTTCATTATCGCTGTCCTTGTAGGATGGTTAGAGCGGCACTGCCTGATGTATAAGCCGTTACGTTAAGACGCACAGCTCGAATAGGAAAGGCGTAGTTACCGTCACCATTAGTTGTTTTTGAGACTAGAGTTGAGTGTTTAAAAGCTGTTGGAGTAATTGTCGTATCATAGACATCATCAAACGTATGTTCAACATCAACAGTATTTGTTCCTGAGATTACAAGACCTAGACCAACATTAAACGGGTTCTGCTTGTAATCAAGCGGAATCCATGCGGACGTTCCTGCGGATGATTGTGTTACTGTAGTAGGGCGCATATTAATTCCTTAAAAAGAAAAGGGGAAGACTGCTTAACAATCCTCCCCTTCTCAGGTCAATTAGAAGCTAAATCCCTGTTGTGGGAAATAGTATTCTACTTTTACGAGCCAAGGACCACCTGCATTTGAGGCAGTACCTGTTTCATTATAGCGAGCTTTATAGAGAGTATCAGCAGTTAGCTGAGTACCCATTGCAGTTCCACCAGTAGAGCCAACAGCAAAGTAACCCTTGCCGTTAGTTTTCACATCAAAGCTATCAACTAGTTCGTCAGCCGTTCCGGGGTTAGTACCAATGTCGATAATAGCTGTAGTAGCAGCATTAGAAACAACTGGACCTAGTACATAAGCACCTGCGATTACTGCTCCTTTTGGGAGAACAAAAGCATCGAATGCTGTAGTATCAGAACGAGTTACTTGAACAACTTTGTTAAGAACTTCGAGGGATGGTGGGGTAGAACTGGTTACTACCTGATTAGGACGAAGAGCCATTTACTACCCCTTTCTATTAACTACCTTGTGGGCCATAAATTGCGCGTGGATCTGACCAACCGAATGAATAACGGGCGGTAGCCTTGAACTTAGCATTCTCGGTATCGAAATCATTATCCATTTCAAACGCATCACCACGACGTTCAAAGTACTTTAGACCATCCTTAACATTAGTTAGGATGAACCAAGCATCTGGATCAGTTAGGTAGTGGTTAGTAACAACATTACTAAAGATACCCATGTCCTTGAGAACGTTTGGATCATTTAGATCAGTACCAACACGACCATCAGCACCGAGGATACGCTTAACTTCAAATTGCTGTTGATATGGAATAACTAGCTTTTCTGGCTTAGCAGCGATTAGTAGACCACGATCATCGCGGAAACCGGCGATGTCAATAACAGCTTGCTCTAGAGCAGCTTCTGACATGTCAGCGTTAGTTGCGATGCGGTTTGAGAAAGTACCACCAGCGATGTTTGGGTGGCTTGCGTTGATGAGGGTAACACCATCACCACCAGTATAACCAGCAGTGAATGCACGGTTGTAAATGTTAGCGCCAACAATTTCCTTGGTCTGACGCATAGAACGAGCAAGAGCCTTAGCCTTTTGAGCACCAACCTTGCCATACTGGTCATCCTCGAACATTTCGCGGGTAACAATAAAACCAAGTGCATACACAACATGGTTGTAGCGTGAAGTGAAGCCCTGACGCTCGGTATCATAAGTGATTGGAGCGCCCTCGTTCTTGACAGAAGCAAGACCGAATGAGCTTAGACCGAGATCTTCTTCATAAGCACGATCAGAAGAATTCTTCTCAAAGAGCTTGTCCCATTCAACGGGATAGTCATTGTATGACTTACCGTAAATAGCGTTTAGACCGGGCCAGAGTAGTTTGGCAAATGAGCCAGAAGTGATTACACCAGCAGACATTATTTAATCTCCTTTAATTATAGGGCGAAGTTGTTATTGGTGATACGGCAAAGAACCTTGGCATAAGCGCCGGATTCGTTGTCAACACGGTTAACAAGACCCATGACCTGAACAACACCAGTGGCGGTATCGGTTAGGTACATAGCTGAAGTACCTGTGGTAGCATCACCACCGGCAGAACCAGCGAAGTCAAAACCAGCGGTGGTTGAAACATCGGTGGCGGTGAATGAAGCCTTTTGAACTTCATACACAACATCAGGTGAGTCGGAGACTAGAACATAAGCAGCGGTAGAACCACCAGTGACGGACAGAGGTACGTCTAGGGAGATTGAACCGGCAGACATCTTACCAGTAACTGGGTCCATCTTAGCTGGGACGATACCAACAACAGCACCGAGAACGGCAGCGTCGTTAGTAGCGGCATCAACTTCGGCGATACCATTTTGTGAAGCACCTGCGGTAAGCTTAACAAGGTCACCGGGAACTAGCTTGGTGGCTGATTTAACAGCGTAGATGTTTGCTTGGCCGGAGTAGGGGGCGCCAGTAATATGCTTAACTGGCTTAAAACCGTTAATACGTGAAGTATTAGGCATAGTTTTTATTTCCTTTCAGTTTTAGTTAGCCCCCAAAATTACGTTAATCTCTAGAAAGTTTAATGTTTCCGTAATCTTGAGAAGCTGTTTGTTTCATAGCTTTCTCAGTTTCATCGATGTGCTGTGCCTTAGCTTCTTGGTCTTCCTTATAGTACTCACGTTTAATACGCATGAGGTAGGATTTAGTACCATCGTTACTAGTAACACACTTTGCACTACCGAGATCTGAGGGATCAAATACACGAGAATCCCCAACCTGTAGTGAGTCATCTGTAACCAACTCATAACCAGCAGACTGGAAATTTGAGATTCGAGCACCAGTGTCGTTAACAAAACGATACTCGAAGTTTGGATCTTTCTCACCAGTTACGGCCTGTGGGCCTCGTTGAACTAGTGACTTACGCGCTGTGCGTCGTTCGACAGTCTTTGCCATTACTTAATTCCTTTCATCTGCTTTACTTGAGCAATATATTCATCTTGAGTCATAACACCGGCACGGACAAAGGTATGCATAACCTTCTTCTCATCTGCGGATAACTCAAATGATTCTTTCTTTGGAGTTCCTGATGTATTTGTACCCTCTACTGCTGTGGGCTTATTTCTATTTGGGTTTTGAAAACGGTTTGGGAAACGAGCACGAACTTGTGCCGTAACAAACGAAAGAACCTCTTCTGGATCTAGGCCGGGATTCTGCTGTGCATAACCCATACCTACAACATCAGCATACTGGCGCATTTCTGCGTCTTTGCCGTACCATTGGTTCTGATTTGTCCAAGCAACAAAACGTGGATCTGGTTGATTAGTCTGCGATTGTGCAGCAACCTCTCGCGCCTTTTGTTCTGCCTTAATATCTGTGAGTAGTTCTGTGGTTTCTAGATAACCATCAGAGTTGCCCTCTTCCAGATGTTTCTTCTGAAGAGCCTTGAGTTCTGAGACGGCTCGTGCATACTCGGTTTCCTTGATCTTGGCATTATGTTCTTGTAGCATCTTAAGAGCCTTCTTGGTCTCTTTAAGTTCTCTACCCATAGAATCAATCTTGCCAAATAGTTCACCACGTTCAACAAACTCCTTAGCCGGTCTCCACTTTTCTGGATCACCTTCGTACTCCTCCTTTGGTCTCCAACCCTGTTCTCGGGCTTGGGACTCATAGGAATCATGTTGTTCTGTTTGTTGTGGTTGTTGTGTTTGTTCTGGTGCTTGTTGCTCTGGTGCAGCTTGTTGTAGCTCTTCGCTCATTCTATTCTCCAATCTTTGCTAGGATATCAATATCATTAACTAGTACAAATTCAGTACCATCTTCGTCTTTAATTGCCTTGCCAGAGTATCTGGCGAAGGAGACACGATCACCGCCTTTCAGTATGTCAGGACTGCAACCATAATCAATAAAGGCCCGAGGGCCAACCTTAACGACTGTTCCATACTCTACCGCCTTCCGTTCTTTCTCTGTAACCATATCTGGAATTACAATACCAGAAGCTGTCTTTGTTTCGACTTCATCTGGTTGGATCAACACTGTGTGTAGGAGTGGTTGGATCATTGTCCAGCCTCCTGAAGATCATCTACTCGGAACTCTAGTGCCTCTCGATAGGCAGCAATGAATCCCCTGAAGTAGCTATCTTCTACAGCGTTAAGTCCTGCTTGTGAGGCAAGAACTTCTTTTGCTTCTGTGATGCGATCTACAATCGCAGCTAAGAATGCTTTAGTTACTGGGTTTGCTCTCCAATCACTAAAATCAGCTTGGCTTACTGGATGCATTAGTGGGTTTCTCCTTCTTAGAAGTATTTAGTTTCTGTTTATTCATAGCAGATTGGTGTTGAATCTGTTGTGCTGAATTAGCTTGCTGTGTAGCAAGATTCAGTTGAGATTGTTGGGCCTGTTGTTGTAGACCCTGTTGATGTTGTGCTTGGCTAATCTGCATCTGCATTGCGGCCTTACGACCCTCTAGTGCAGCCTGCATTTGTTTATTTTGCAGTTCCATCTCATTGAGCTTTTGTTTATGAGCTAGCTCTTGCTCCTTGGTCATTTGCTCCATCTTAAGCTTTTCTGATGCCATCATCTGGTCGCGTTGTGCTTTTTGAGCCTCAATCTGCGCCTTCATCTGCATCTCTTGTTGCTTAGGATCTTGCTTTGGTTGGGGCTGCATGATACCCTGTTGATAGTTGGGAATCTCATGAGCTTCCATGTACATCTGTGTAAACCACATTGGATTGATTGTACCGAGTTGTAGTAACTTCCCAACAGCCTCTACCTTTGCTTGTTTCTCTTGTGAAGAAACAGCAGTAGGATCTGCTCCGGGGATAACATCACGTTCTGGTCCTTTGTAGTCATCTTGTGGTACTGGTTCATCCAGAACATCAATATATTCTTCTGGATTCATATACTGTCTGTTCAACAGATAAATCTTTCTAAACTCCGACGTGAGTGATCGATAAATCCGTTTGTAAACAGCAGTAAAAACCTTCATACCTTGTTCGATGGTAGCCATTGTAGTAGTGGCTGGGGTATTCTGACCGGGCATCTTACCTACGAAAATCTCGGCAACAGAGGCTAGCTCCTTACCAGACTTAAGCACAAGATCTAGAAGTTTAAACAGAACGTCACTTGGTTCACGTACAGGTAGCGGAAAGATCTGTTTCTTGAGATCATCACCAACCGCATTAACTGCCTTCCATTCACCGGGTTGGAATCTACTCTCACCCATCTTAATACGTAGACCCTTACCAATAAAACCAGCCTGTAGGTTAGACAGACTACCAGCATCAACCAATTGATTGATAATAGTATTGGCTGAATTGTTTAGTGGACCTAATAGCCTACCAAAACCAATATCATAAAAACCACCATCGGGGTTCGGAATAAAACCATACTTAGTGTAATATTCGATGGGATCGATACGAACAACTTTTTGTTTTTCATCTACTAGAACTGAATCTTCTGTGAATCTAGGTACAATGCGTAGAACCTTTCTCGAGGCTTCTTCAACAGTAACAATGTATGGTTCTGTGTAGCCATCATTATCAAGGTCTAGATATGTGTGTTGTTCTAGGATAACATAAGGTGTAGTCTTATCATCTGGTGGACTATCTTGGAAAGCATTCCGTGCAGATGAGTCTGGTGGAGTACCATCATTAACAGGAGTACCAAGGTCGATGTCTCGGTAGATACCCTGTAGTTGACGTTCCTTAACCTTACGTTGTGAGAGTTCTAGGATCTCTGTAATGCGTTCTGCTTCTTGTAGATTACGACAGTAGTAGTTAACTACAAGAGACTTTGGTAGGACAAGCTTTGAGACATTACGTTGCTTTTGAGCATCGAAGTATGTCTTCTTAAACACAGTACCAGCAATTGGTAGGGTGATAAGTAGCTTATCCATATCTTCTTCCCAATCCTCCATCTCGTCCATAAGCTGGTAAGACATGTGAATTGAGACACGACGTGCGCGTTCTGCTTTCTGACCATCAGGATCGGCACCAACAACCTTACACTTAACAATCTTACCATTAGATGGTACTAGTGTTGGATATGCGCGTGCTGCAAATTGCATGGCAGCGGTAGCTAGAAGTGGGTACTTGATGTTAGCAGCATTAGGCCAAGGGAATGTTTTCTCTTGTGCAATCTGTAGAGCTAACTCAGTCCAATTCTTTAAGTCCTTTTCCCAAGGACGGCGTGAATCCAGATCTGTTAGATAACCCTCAACAACATCATCACCAATTGTGATAAGTTCATTATCATCTAGTTCTTCTGCTAGGTTTTGGGAATCTAGAATTTTTTCAATTTTCATTTAGTAGCCCGTAAGTTGGTCACGCCCTTGGTCATTGAAACCAGAATCTGCGTAATCTTGTTGATATTCTTCTTCTTCAATCTCTTCTTTTGACAAACCCTCTGACATCTTATCAATCAAGATACCCTGATAAGCCAGAGCGTCTACAGTGTCATCATGTTTTGAGCGTGGGAATGTTAAACACTCATCTTCAAACTGTGGCCACCAATCGGCGTGTTTGTCGAACTTAACCATACCAGCCCGCATACGGGCTTGAATAGAACGTGCTCTCTGGATCTTGTCCTGTCTATGTGGTTTCAACATCATGATGTTCATATAAACACCAGATTCCATCATAGCACGATTTAGATAGGGACCAATTGCTTTAGAGATCTGTGTATCCTCAATGCCAATAGCTAGGGGGTTGTAGATACGATGTAGAGCCATCAGGGTAGACACAATCTCATCACCAGAAAGACGTTCTCTGATACAGTTTACGATATGCAACTGACCATTTGCGTCTAGACCACCTACGATAATCGCTGTGTAGTCTGCGCGTTCTTTCTCTGAGATTGCCAAGTCGGCTGTAATGTAGAATTGTTTATTCTTTTTCTTGTCTTCCTCAGTCATTACGAGGAAGTCTCCCTTGCGGAAGTACCGAATGGAATCATCTACTGGGTTACAGAGATACTCACAGGCATAAACTTCTGGAATACCCTGTTCTATGAAGTCCTGACGCAGTTCCTCGAAGAAGGCTTTGGTTTTTCGTTGTGGCCACAGCAGTTTACTATAGTCTAGGTTATGTGCTCTGTATTTTACAGACACCCACATACCCTTTTTACGTTTAGACCAGATCTTAAGATCCTCAACAACAGTATCTCTGGAGGATTCTCGTGGCATCAGAGCTTCAAGTGGGTCGTCTAGGTTCATTGGTGTACCAACAAACCGGATAATGCCCCTCTCGCTACGACAAGGAATCAGAGAACCATACACCCATCGGCGAAGTTTGTCTCTACGATCCTTATTTGCTACCAATTCCTCGTTCATCAGGTCATCGATAACGATCATGTCTGGTCGTTGGCCATCCCACAGCATGCCGCGTAGTTTCTGCTCTGCGCCTTTGGCTACAATTCTGAATCTACCTGTATCATTGAAGTTAACAATGATATCTGTCTCTGTGTCTTTCTCGAAATCCGCACCCTTTTCATTAAGTTTAATACCAAAGAGCTTATGAATTTCTTGGGAATCGTACAGGATTTGTTTGATTTGACCTAAGAACAGGCTGGCCTGTGACTCAGTATCTGCAACAATAAGTATGTACTTACGTTGTCTGAATAAAGCTGCTGCCAGTGTGTATGTGATGGTGATTGTTGTGCTTTTTGAGTGTCCGCGAGGGGCACAAATAGCTACGAACTTGTCGTCTGAGCAACAGAGACCCCACCATTCTCTATGGAAATCTGCGAATTGGCTAGCCTCGTCGAAGTATTTAGTCAGACAGGAGGTAGCAAAACCTTCGATGATTTCTTTTGTTAGCTTTGGCCAAGCTGGTTTCTTACTTCTTACGTTCTCGCTTGGATCGCTCACTCTTCATACTCCCATCTTTGTTACGGGAGAAAGAGCGATTAGCGCCCGGTGATTGAACGAACAGATTTGCAAGTCCATTTTGGCCTCCCTTTGAGACTGCTTTCTTGTGTCCAACGTCGCCTTTAATGGCTGTTGGTTTAACACCCTTGCTTTTAGCTACGGTAGACCGAGCCGCATTGCGCTGTGCTCTATCCTTCACGCGGTTGGGCTTCTTTTTCTTTTCCCAGTCCAACTCCCGACGGTAATCTCTCCGACCATTTGTCATGAAAGGCATTGTTCTTTCTCCGATTCTCAGTGGCTGGTAGTAATCTCATATTTTCCCAATAATGTAATCCACATACTGTTTTACCATGTAATGGTACTATATGATCTACATGCCAAGTTGTATTTGTTGTTTTATTTCTTAGTCTTCGTAGGGAGTGTATTTCCTGGAAAAAGAATAAATCCCATTCTGGATCTGTTTGTAGAGTTGCTTTTTTTGTTCGTGCTTGGCGTTTTTCAGAGTGCCAACGTAACGAATCGGCCTTGCATAAATGAGATAATCTAGTATTTTGTGGGCGTTTGTTTTTATAGAAAACAGCACGACAATCTTTACAGGCAGATAATACTTTACCAATTCTATCTTTTCTTGGGCTGAATTGTGTTAGGTTTTTTTCCACACCACACTTACTACAGATCTTCTTTTCCATCTATATCCTTCACGTAGTAAACACCATCTTCGCCTTGTTCTACTGTCTCACCTTCGACGATCTTGTCAACGAGGGTATCGAAAGTCTCTCCCTTTGTTTTGCCATTGACGAACGATGCGAAGTGATCTGCCAGTTGTTGTAGTTGTTGTGCTGTTGATGTTTGTTCAATAATCTTTGTTGGTTGTCTTCTTAACAACTGGCGTTTGTCCATGATGGAGGTAAAGGCCATGTTGAGATCACGGAGCTTGGCTGGTACTTGGCGGATCTTGCCTGTGCGTGGGTCGTAGACCATCTCGCCGTTTTGTACTCTATCCAACAGCCCGTCTAGGGCTTTGTCCATTGCTTTGGTTAGCTTAACGTCCATTCGGTCGTCGGCTTCTTGGTGGATTTGCTTGACGCGATCTTTCCACCATTGTGATTGATGCCATGATGATACTGTTTTTAGTGGTACGTTAGCCTGAACCGATGCCTCTTTAACACTACCAGTAGCCAACCAGATGGCTAGCGCCTCCTCGCGCTTTTTCTCGGCCCAAACATGACGCCCTTTTTGTGAAATGTCTTGGCGTTTGGGTGCGGCAATGTACCGATATCTGCCTCCAGCGGTTGCCATATGTTCTCCTTTTACTGAAAAGTTCAACCATTTATACTTCTATTATAACACGACGGAGGACCATTTGTCAACACCCGGAAGAAAATAATTTCAACAGGAGAGAGATATAGTTAATCAGGATATCGTGACTGGGAAAC
>OGVW01000072.1_pt1 | contig 10696 bp, 19 predicted proteins | sample 1575821 | NCBI WGS metagenome assembly OGVW01 (sample SAMN07581525, study PRJEB24739) | freshwater metagenome | place: Singapore | collected 2015-01
GTTTCCCAGTCACGATAAAGAGGAAAAGCCGCGTTGTGATAACTGCCGGCTTGGCCTAACTCAAGAAGAAATTGCAGCAGCAGAAGAAGCACCATTATCGCCGGCTCTTGCAGCATTTCTAAATGGTGATAAGTAAGTGTTGGAAATGTCGTAGAGAACGGGAAGTAGATAATGTTCCCGTTCTTCTACATTCATTTGTCCAATTATGTTTACGCTGTCAAATTGAAAGGAACAATTTAGTGGAAGAACTTCACGAATCAAAAGAGAATGGCACTCAAGCTGAATTGTTTATCAGTAAAGCAGCGTCTTTAGATGCGCGAATTAAAATTAGCACTGACATCTTTAACGCTGAAACTGTAGCAATCGCTGAAATTAAGAAAGTAATTGACGCTGATGAATCAATCCCTGTTGGTCAGAAACATTTTCGACTAGCACAGGCAATTGAAACTCGTTATCGAAATCTCAATAAAATCGTCAATGAAAAGACTGACGAAATTATTGAACTCGAAACGAAAATGCGCTCGCTGCAACTTTACTTTAATACTCTTGGTAAAGATTTGCGAGAACACGAGCGGGCTCAACTTAGGCTGAAAGATTTGCAGTATAAGCCTCAAGCGCCTACTAAAGTTGTTAAGCCTAAGAAAGAAAAGCTGGAAGTTAAGAAAGTTGATTTGGCCGAAGTTAGAAAATATGCCGAGCAGTATGGCGTAATGGCTAACATCGTTCAGATTTTCTGTATTCAGCGTAATATCGAACCAGAAGAAGCTGCTAAACTCGTTGCGGAAACTATGAAGGCTGCTAAAGGTTAATTATGGTCATGAAAAATAGCAAGATTACTAAGAAATTCTATGTTGGTGCTGAACGTATGGCAAATCCCAATAATGATTGGGCACATGCTACGCTTGTAGATGCAATTAATCATGCTAAGGACCTGATGTCAGATGGATGATGGCCCTGATATTTTGGTCGTAGTTCAGATTGTTCGTGTAGTTAAGCGTCAGGCTCGTCCTGTTATGGTTGAGCGAGTTTAAATCATGGAAATCCCTCTTATCAATCACCGACTCTTTACTAACAATCGTTCGACGTATACGCATTGGTATCCTGGAAATAATCGCGGGCCAATTCGCATTGAAGATTTGACTTATCCACATCTGGCAGCAATTATTGACCAGTATCAGACTGAGGCTGCTGAATTTCTGGCTAATCTTACTGGTAGGCATGTTACTCCTACTAGTCTGTGGGTTCATGGTTTTCTTAGCAAGAATGTTAAAGCTTGGGACGCTATTAAAAAGCGTGAGGACCAGATTAAGCAATTTCAGCCTGCTGCTTATCAGAAGCTCTTTGTAAATAAGGGCTATCAGAAAGTAGCTAGGGATAAGATTATCAGTTATACTGATTTGCTTAGTTTTATTGATGAACTTAGTAAGCCGATTTCAATTGATATTGAAACTACACCCTATAAGCCACAGATTCCTAAGTTCGATGGGCTTGGTCCTATTAGTGAAGTAGTTGCTAAGGAACGAGCAGCAAATAAGGAAAAGGCTATTCTTAGGGCTCTTAACCTTAAGATTGAAATCAACAATCTGATGGACTTCATTAAGAAGAATCTCTAGTGAGTGTTTTCTCTTAGGTTCTAGCAATAGAACCTAAGGGTAAGTTCTCAGGAGATAATATGATTAAGCAAAGATTCATTACAGATATTGAGGCTGGAACTATTACTACCGAATCTCCACGTAAACTGATTGGTAATAATAAGTATTTGCCTCATCAAGGTAATCGTGAGAAGTTGCGCCGGCTTGAAAGAATCTATCGTTCGCATCCATTTGATTGCCCCTGTAAGTCTTGTGAATTAATGGATGCTATTCTTAAGTCTAAGGGGATTATGGAATGAATATCTTGGTTATACAGTTTAATGACACTCTTATGAATAAACATTATCTTGGTGATGGTGCTTATGTAGGAATTCGAGAAGATGATGGAATGATTGTAATTTATACTACAGATGGTATTGAAGTTACAAATTCTGTCTATCTTGATAATCCAGTTCTTAACAATTTTCTTGAGTGGCTCAAGAGAAATAATATCACTAAGTAATTTCATTAGCGACCTTGGCGGAACTGGCATACGCATGAGACTTAAAATCTCAGGCCCGTAAGGGATTAAGGGTTCGACTCCCTTAGGTCGCACCAATTTGTTATGAAAGTCCATGAGTTAATTAAAGCTCTACAAGAAATGCCTCAAAACGCTGAGGTTCAAACTGAGGGCTGCGATTGTTATGGTGATACAAATTCTGTATCTATAATGGAAGGATTCTTTAATACAGTCATGATTTGGCGTTCAGATAGTGATTTTGTATTAGCTAAAGAATCATATCCAAAATTTGATGGAACTTATAAAACATCAGATGAAGATTTAGAAGTTGAACTGATTGAATATGTGGAACCTAAGAAATTATCTGATTTGGAGTAATCATGTTCAAAATCGAATACGTCTATGTTCCTCTGTCTAGTAATGCTTATGTCACAATGGATATCTGTGACTCATTTGATGTAGTTCAGCTTAACGAACGAGAAATGCGGATTGATTTTCATAGCAGTGCTTATAATCTCCAGAATGAGAGGATTAGAATCACTAGTCATGTAATCATTCCGATTCAGAAGCTTACTCCTCAGAAGTTTGGCGTAGAAGAATTGAAGTTGGAGGAACTCCGTGGACGGTAAAATTCGTAAGTTCTTTGCTGATAAGGGATTCGGATTTATTTCTACTCCGAATGGTCCTGACCATTTCTTTCACATTGATGATGTAATCAATGCTAGTAAGAATGATATTTCTATCGGACGAGACGTTAGTTTTGAATCGTCTGATACGGCTAAGGGCAAGCGCGCTACTCTGATTACTCTTTAATCATGATTCGCGTTAATTGCTCTAATACTAAAGAGAGTAAGCGATGTGGCCGACAGTTCCGAGTTAGACTACTCGGAATTAAATATTGTCGTGCCTGCTATAAAGCTCTTAATGGAGAAGTTCGACCATTAAATCGAACTCCTAGAAAAGCTAGAGTAGCTAAACCTAAGTTTGAATCTGCTCCAATTTCTAAGACTAAGAAAAAGCGATGAAACTCCAAGAGAAGTGCCCAATTTGCGGTAAGATTGCAAGAGAGGTTTCTAATTCTTCGATTCCTCTTGCTGATGGTTCAGTCCGTAAATTTGTTCGCTATGAGTGTGGACATTTTGAGACTAAGACTATCACAAAGGGCACATCTTTTGCCACGATGATGTCTAATGATTGGGATGCGCGAGTGCAGAATTGCATTCATGTATTCCCAACTAAGGAAGAATGCGCACTTGATATTGATTTGAGAACTAATCAGTGTCAGAAGTGTGGAGAATTTAAACTCTTTGACTATCAGGTTAAAGGGGCAGAATTCGTAGAAGGTGCTATTGCATCTGGAACTGGCGGCGGTATTTTTGATGAGATGGGACTTGGTAAAACTGTCCAGTCTCTCGCATATCTTAAGTTCCATCCAGAAGCATCTCCAGTTCTGTTTATTGTTAAGAGTAAGATTAAACTACAGTGGGCAAAGGAAATTTATCGTTGGCTTGGTATTACTAACTTTCCACAGATTATCACGTCATCGACCGATGCTATCATCCCAGGAATGAAGTCTTATATCATTGCCTTTGATATGCTTGTTGGACGGTCTAAGAAAAAGAAAGTTAAGAACGAATTTGGTTTTACCTACGAAGAAAAGACTCCCGGTGGATTTCCTGCTGAAAAGCTAGACTTCATTAAGACTGTAGTTATTGATGAAGTTCAGCAGATTAAGAATACTGACAGTGAACGGACTAAGCGCGTTCTTAGAATCTGTCAGGGTAAGACTGTAATTGCACTTTCCGCTACGCCGTGGAAGAATCGTGGTGGAGAATTCTTTACAGTTCTTAATCTACTTGCGCCGGCTAAGTTTAGCTCATATCAGAAATTCCTTGATGATTGGGTTGATTTCTATTTTGACGGAGCGTATACCAAGCAGGGTGGTATTCGCAAAGACAAGATTGAAATGTTCAAGGACTACGTTAAGGATGTAGTTCTTCGTCGAGAAATTACTGATGTTGATATTGAAATGCCGTCTGTTAAGCGAACAATTCAGTATACCGAATTGGATGAACTTGAACAGCGTGCATATGAACATGAAACTTCTGAATTCGTAGCATGGTATACTGAGAAAATTCTTAACGGTGAAGATGACTCGTTTGAATCATCTGCTAATATTCTTGCGCGTCTTGCACGAATGAGGCATATCACCGGACTAGCTAAGATTCCTGCTACTCTAGAGTTTGCCGAAGAATTCTATGAGATGAATGATAGAAAGCTTGTTATCTTCGTTCATCATAAGGATGTCGGTGATATTATCTATCGTGAACTTCGGAAGATGTTTCCGAGACTATTGGTATTAAAAGATGATATTCCCGACTTTGAAAGCAAATTTCAGAACGCGAATCGAGCTTTTCTTGTTGCGTCTACTCTTGCCAGTGGCGAGGGTCTTAATCTCCAAACATGCGGAGACGCTATCCTACACGAAAGGCAGTGGAATCCTCAGAACGAGGACCAAGCTGCTCCTGGAAGATTTAGACGAATTGGTGCGGCACATAAAACTGTTAATGTCACGTTCATGACAGCGGCCGGCACTGTTGATGAAATCTTAGCTGAGATTGTGGAAAGAAAAAGAGCATACTTCCACAACGCAATGAATAAAGGTGAGATGCCTGAGTTCATTGAAAAGTCTATGGCTAAGGAATTGGCTGACGGTATCCTTGCAATGGCAACTAAGGCTAAGGGTAAGATTACTAAGATGGCTTCTCTATGAATGATGACATTTATATTAAACAAACTCCATTCGGATTTAGAGTTGATTTAACTAACACTTATATCGATAGTCTCCAAACGACTGGTAGAATTAAGCAAGCAATAAATCAATTTCTCGCAGATGCCATTAAGATGATGGTAATGCGTCGGCACACTGATATTGAAGGATTCATTCAGGATGCTCTTAATAATCCTGAAAACAGAGCTCTAGTTCAGAAACTCTTTGAAGAAGAAGTAAAGAAACGAGTTTCTAAATATGTCGATGACGTGTATGGGAAACTCTAATGAGTGAAGAAGTAAAGCAAACGAAAATTATTCTAGACGCAACTACACTTACTACTCTAATGTCCTGTGCGCGCTTGACTGACTTTCGATTTAATCGGGATTATCAGTCGGCGCATGGTAAGGGTAAAGCATTAGAGATGGGTCAGATTGTTCATACTTATCTTGAGCATAAGTATCGCAATCAGATTAACGGATTCGGCCGCAAAGAAAGTCATCAGTATGGAATGACTGCGGCTCAGATTTATTCGCGCTCTGAGGAAGTTCGTAATACTTCTGATGAAGATATTGCTCTAGCACTTGATACTTGTGAACAGTATAACACGCACTATCTCAATGATAGTATCACGCCAGTTGAAGTTGAAGTAGTAAAAGATAAACTGCTTTACGAAGATGATGAAATTGCTATTCTATGGCGGGCTAAGCTTGACCTATTAGCAGATTTCTCTAGCGGCATCTTTCCGTTTGACCATAAAACTATGAGTCAACGGCGCGATACGGTTTCACTAAATAATCAGTTCATGGGCCAGTGTCTTGTTTCTGGCACACGAACTATGTTTGTGAATAAGATTGGATTCCAGAAAACTCTTAAGCCTAATGAGAAGTTTTCACGAACTCCAGTAACTTACTCGTTTGACCGTCTGATGGAATGGCAATCTATCATTCTTCCCTATTGGGCAAAGCAGATGGTAGCGTATCACGAGATGAATTTCTGGCCGCCTAACTTTACTCATTGTGAGTCTAAATACGGATACTGTCAGTTCAAAAAGATTTGTGAAACTGATACTAGTTTTCGTGAGGCTAGTCTCCAAGCTGACTTCGTAGTTGGCGATAAGTGGGACCCGACTTCAAATGATTAACCTAGTAATTCGTATCATTCGTAAACTAGTGAATCGAGAGTTCTATAATGACACTTTCGTGGTTGTGGACCCTATCCATGAAAGAGATGCTAATAATCGGAATGGTCCTACTAGTTGGTAGTATCATTTTCGGTTTTCTTGTAGCATCTTGCATCAATACACCAGACGACAACGAGCATTAACAAATGAAATTATCAGACGTCAAAGTAGATACACCATTCATTCTCTTAAAGGGCGAACCTGGGTTACGTAAGTCTACTCAGGCATTATCATTCGCAGAGGCTGGTCCTCAATATTGGTTCTCGTTTGATAGAAAGATGAGTGGTATTTTGATTCCCGCTCGTAAGTGGGGAATCGATTTATCGACTATCGAATACGATGACTATGATGATTGGCAGAAAGCTGCACTTAAGTTAGAGCAGCTTAGTATGAATGCTAAGAAGTATACGGGTGGCATTATCGTTGATAGTGTTACTACTATGGCAGATGCGGCGTTGCGTCAGACATTGAAACTTAAGATTGGTTCAACGCGCGCTTCTGGTGCTAAGGCTGGTAAACTTGTAGGCGGCATTGCGGTTAACGAAATCGAAGATTACAATGCTGAGGCAGGTGCTATCAACGAAATGATGGCTCTGTTAAAGGATATCAATTCTTTCCACAAGGTTCCAGTTATTCTAATTGCTCACGTTTTTGAAACAGGTCAGAAACCTGGGCAGTCTACCACTAATCGTAGAATCGTAACGGCTGGTAAAGCGCCAGCTGCTAAGATTCCGGCAGTTTGCACTGAGGTTATCCATTTCAATCTTAAGCCCGGTGTAGTTGCTGGTTCTGGAACTTATGTAATGGTCACTGAAAATAATGGTGACGATTTTGCCAGGACTAGTATTGGGCTTCCGAAGGAAATGGAATTTAATGACCAATCGTTATATCGCACGTGGTTTAAGCCGGCGATGGACAGAATGATGGAGACTAAGTGATGCCAATTGATAAACCGTATGCTTATCACAGTCCCTCACCAAATGCAAAGAATGCTATTTATCGATTACGTGAGCATTTTTCAGAAGGTGAACGTTTAATGAAGGAAGTATGTCCGCAAAGCCGACAACTTTCTGTAGCGATTACGAATAATGAACAGACTGCAATGTGGGCAATTAAAGCAGTAGTCTTTAATGACCCTGATTCTGTTCCTGAAATTCCTCCTAGTGAATAAAGCGAGTGACAGAGACAATATATCGGGAAGTCAACCATTAACCCTAACACAAAAAGAGAAAATACATCATGCCGATTCCTGTTTCGTTCTCCGATGATGACCTTAAGCGTGGCGAACTTATTGAGCCGGGCTGGTATACTGTTCTGATTGAGACTGTCGAGGAGTCTCTTGCTAAGAATGGTCAGTCTACCAATTACCTTGTGAAGGGTAAGATTCTTCGCAATGGTGATACTGGTGACGAGAAGTATGCCGGTTATCCTGTGCCTTACTGGAACTTTAATAGCAAGGCTATGGGATTTTCGCAGGGATACTTTAAGGCGCTGCTTGGTGTTGATAAGCTCGAAGCTGGCGTTCGTTATGACCTTAAGGCCGGTGAGGGTAAGATGCTTGATATCTTCATCGAGAATAAGGTTATCGAAGGCCGTGCTGGTCTGAGCAACGGCGTTTCGCACCAGTATCGCACGCCTCGCTCGTAGGAGAACACTAATGAAATCCCTCTATCTCAACGGTGATTCTGTCGGTGATAATGAGCCGGATGATATGAAGCTTCCGGACCCTAATCTTCCTAATGAAGATGATGATGACGAGGACGATGATGATGACATCGACTTCGGTGATGATGACGATGAAGATGACACGAACTAAGTAGCAACAAGAAAATCGCTGGGCAAAATAACTTGTGAAAAAGCGTAACCGGGGGCGGGAATACACTCTAGGGTAGCATGTAATAGCATACGAGAAATCGATGATGAACAAGTGCGACTTTGCTAGATGGGAAACTGTCTAGTTAAAGCTGGAAAACCCTAGTGGAATTAGCGAAGTAACAAGTTATTAGTTTGGCGACTAGGAGAAGGGATTAGTGGAGTGTAAAAGTCTACGGACTCTCCCTAATCCCTTTTCCGCATTCTTATGATTATCAATACATTTGGATTAATTGAGAGGCTTCAAGTGACCATTCGTGAGACTTTTGGTAACGAGGATTCCCCTAAGGAAGTTCCTACTCCTCCTTCGCGTAACCAACCTATTCGGGGCAAGATTTATCATCTCGGTAATGGCTATGGTTTTATCGAATCCGAAGCCATTCCTTATACGCGCATCTTCTTTCACTGGCAGGCATTAGAACATAATACGCTTCATTTCACTAAGCTAAAGCGTGGTATGGAACTTGAGTTCATTGCCGTTCAGGAAAAGAATAATCGCACTAATCTGCTTGAGTGGCGCGCGCAGAAAGTGAAGGTGGTAGAATGAATAATTATGTAGAAGAAATTCTTAATCGTTCTAAGGAAATTCATCTTAAGAAACGAGCAGATTATGCGTCTGACCCTACAGCTAATCCGTTTGAAAATTTTGATAGGTCTAATGAAATTGCTAGTTGGTTTCCTCCAGTATACGCAAGCTTTGCAGTCCTTATTGGCACGAAAATCGCACGATTGGGTAGTTTACTTATTACTGGAAAAACACCGAATAACGAAAGTATTGACGACACGTTCTTAGACCTTATTACTTATTGTGCTCTGTTCTATGCCTATTGGAAAGAGCAGGAACATAAGCGGTCATTTATTTCTGCATACCAAACTGCGATGGCTAGTGCAGAAGATGACATTCCCTTATAATGGACATTCTTCATAAATACGCAGCCGGCCACGGTAATCCTAATGCAAAAATTCTCGTTCTAGGAGAATCTCCTGCACCAAATGAGACTCATTGTATGAGTTCCAATAAGGAACTTTCTACAATGCTCAAGGAAGCAGGTATTAGTGAGGCTCAGGTTTGGAAAACTTGTGTCAGTAAACATTATGTTCCCGGCAATCCCAAGAAGGGAAAGAAAATTCCTTTCATTGTCCGGGCTAAGAACTATAACGTAGATATCGAACAACATCTGAAAGACTTACATGCTGAAATCAAAGCTATTAATCCTAATGTTATTCTTGCTTTGGGTAATACTGCTTTGTGGGCTACAACTGGTCTCACCGGGATTGGAGATTATCGTGGCAGCATACTTAATCACGGAAAATATAAAGTAGTAGCATCCTATAATCCCAATGGATTATCTTGGCAGGGCGAAGCTGAATTTGCCGGCTACTGGAATAAGCATGTTATCTTATTTGATTTCATGCGGGCGCTGGCACAGTCTGCATTTCCCGAGATTAGGCGACCCTACCGCAATTTACATATTGCAACATCTTCTTTACAACTACAAGATTTTTGGAACAGGAATAAAGGAAATACGCGACCCGCTGTTGATATCGAGGCAAGAGGTTCTTGCTTACCTTTCTGCATCGGGTTATCATTTACACCATCCGAAGGCATCTGTATGCCATTCTGGAATCAGGGAGAGATTGTAAATATTGCCAAAATCTCTGACCAGGAAATGGTGCAGATGTGGCTAATCCTTTCTGAGATTCTATCTAACAATGATGTAGTTGGACAAAACTTCAAGTATGACCATGACAAAATCCGGCGTCTCGGTTTTGAAGTTCGTTCTCTTGCATCCGATACGATGTTTAAAGGCTTTGCAATATCGCCAGAATTTCCAAAGGGACTTGCATTTCATACATCAATTAGAACTGAGGAACCTTTCTACAAGAACGAAGGTATGTATGAAGGTTCGGTATCTGACTTATTACTCGGCTGCGCGCGAGACGCTTGCGTTACTAAAGAAATTGACTTAGATATGGAAGCTGATTTACGCGCAGTGAATCAGTATGACTACTATTACAATTTCATCGTCCATCTTCATCGCTTCTATCTGGATATGGAAAGTGAGGGATTCTTAATTGATACTAATACTAGAGAGAATCTCTTCAAAAAGTATATCAAATGGTCCGAAGAACTTGCCTACGAACTCTTCCATCTTAACGGAACACACATTAATACTGCGTCCCCAAAGCAAATTTCCGTTCTTCTCTATGAAAACTTCAAGATACCTCACAAGGGTGGGACTGGCGAAGAAGAAATTACAGCTATCCTTAATTCTCAAGGACTCAAGCTATCGGATAGTCAGAGAAGAACGTGCGAAATTATCCTCGAAAAGCGACGGGTAGATAAGACGATTGGAACTTATCTTGCGGCTATGCCAGACTTTGATGGAAAGATGAAGTCTACTTTCTTTCCATGCTTAGATACTGGTCGTTCTAGTTCTGGTCAGCAAGATCCTCCGATTCGTCCGACGATAACTGTAGTTGGGGAAGATGGTAAGAAGAAAAAGAAAGTTCTAGGCACCGCGTTTCAAACCATGACTAAGCATGGTGATATTGGTGCTGATGTTCGTGCTCAATATATTCCTGAGCTGGTCATATTTTCTTACAGGCTGACTCTGCACAGGCTGAGGCAAGAGTAGTATTCTTGTTAGCAGATGATGAAGAAGCCTTATACCAAATTGACCATCACGATTACCATGCCCTCACTGCCAGTTGGTTCTTCGGTGGAACAGAGGAAAACTACTCAAAAAAGCATCTTGCGTATATCGTGACTGGGAAAC